>Ga0070739_10000060_pt1 | contig 230845 bp, 221 predicted proteins | sample Coa_R1_7_FD_66445 | JGI IMG/M metagenome (GOLD analysis project Ga0070739, IMG submission 66445) | Surface soil microbial communities from Centralia Pennsylvania, which are recovering from an underground coalmine fire - Coalmine... | ecosystem: Environmental > Terrestrial > Soil >...
TGAATAATTCTTTCTTCCGATCGGTGATGCGCAGATATCCGTTCGCATCGATAACGCCGATATCGCCCGTATGATACCAGCCGTCTTCGATAGCCTGCGCCGTTGCGTCGGAGTTCTTATAATATCCGAGCATGACGTTGGCGCCGTGCGCGAGGATCTCGCCGTCCTCGGCGAGCTTAATCTCAACGCCGGGAATCGGCCGGCCGACGGTGCCGAAATGATTTTGCTCCAGCGTATTCACCGTAATAACGGGCGAGCATTCCGTCGGGCCGTATCCCTCGAGAATCGGAACGCCGATACCCAAAATGGTCATTGCCGTATCGAAGTGCAGCGGCGCCGAGCCGCTCACCAGAAACTTCACGCGATCGAGCCCGAGCCGCGCACGCAGTTTGTTTAACACGAGCAAACGCGCAAAAGCATATTGAAACGATAACGTCAGTCCCGCATTCGTGCGCCGTGTCTTGGCGGTCATGAAGTCACGGCCTACTCGCATCGCCCACGGCACGAGTTTCGCCTGCAAACCGCCATGTATTTTTGCTTTGGCAGTGACACCCGCAATCATGCGCTCGAAGATGCGCGGAACCGCCGTCATCGACACCGGACGAACGCTTTGGAGGTCGCCGAGCAGCTCGTCGACATGATGGCAGATATGATGCCGCACGCGCGTGAGCATGTAGCCGTAAATAATGATGTGCTCGTAAATATGCGAAAACGGCAGCACTGAAAGCACGTCGACGCCTTCGGAAAGAACGTTGAACGCCGTGCTGAACGACGACTGCGCAGTGAATGCAAGGTTGTAATGAGAGAGCATGACGCCCTTGGGTTCGCCCGTCGTTCCGGAGGTGTAAATGAGCACCGCCATCTCGTCGGGGTCTTGCCCCGCTTCAAACGCCTGCGGCCAGTCCGGATGCATCTCGCGCACGTGCGCGCCGTGCGCTTCGAACGCCGCCAGCGAGTCTTCCGCGTTGCTTTCAAATACCACGAGTTTCGGCAGCGGGATCGGGAGAGACCGCAAACGCTCCGCTGCATGTACCGTGTCGACGAAGATGAGCTTCGTTTCAGAGTTTTGCAGAATATAGGCGACCTGGTCGGATGCCTGCGTGGGAAAAATCGGAACGACGACGCAGCCTGCAAACAGCGTTGCGAAATCCGCGACGATCCAATTCACGCAATCCCCGCCGATAACCGCAACGCGGTCACCGGCATCCAAACCTGCATCGCGGATCGCGCACGCCAAATTCGAAACGCGTGCGAGCAGTTCATCGCTGGAGGTCGACTTCCATTGCCCATCGACGCGTTCTACCAGAACTGCGTCACGTTTGCGTTCGAGCGATCGCCGGATGAGCGCGGGCAACGTCTCCCGCGAAAAGATCTGTCCGTCTCTCTCCACGCATTGTGAGTTCGCGCTTTGCTAGGGCGCTTCATGCAGCGTGATAAACGGCGCTATCGCATCGATGCGGCGCTGCGTCATCCCGGCAACGTCGGCAAGCTCGTCGACCGATGCGAATGGTCCATTTAGTTCACGGTACTGCACGATGCGCGCCGCTAGTGTCGCGCCGATTCCGGGAAGCGACGCAAGCACCGACGCTTGTGCGGAATTGACGTCGACGCTTTCACCGGGCGTCGCTCGAATGCGCCGCCTCGTGCGTTTTCGTGCGGGTCGCGGCGTAGCCTCACCGGCGCGTACGACGCGAATCTCCTCACCGTCGGTAATGTGCTCGGCAAGATTTACCGCTTGGGGATCGGCATCTGCACGCAGGCCGCCGGCCCGGCGAACCGCATCATCGACGCGTGCCGCCGCTGCGAGCGCATAAAGCCCCGGATGAACGACCGCGCCTGCCACATAAACGACGGCGGTCGATGCGATGCGCCGCGAGGGATGGCCTTGATGCAAGTGCTGGGAGAACGTCGCGGGTGTCGGAGCGAGGGCGATTGCCGGCGGGGCAGCAGCCGGGCGCCAAAAGGCCAGCAACGCAACGATGGACGAGCCGGCAAGAAACAGCATGCGGTTCATGCCGTTCTTTCACGCGGTAGCGTGACCGGGGAAAGAGGGTGCCGCCAGCGCGCGGCCTTATAAGACCAGTTCCTATGCCCGAGACCTACGATTTTCGCGCCGTCGAACGTAAATGGCAACAACGCTGGGAGAACAGCGGGATCTATCGCGCCGCCGAAGATGGCGCGAAAGAGAAGTATTACGTTCTAGAAATGCTGCCGTATCCGTCGGGCGATCTGCACGTCGGACACGCCAAGAATTACACGTTCGGCGACGCGGTCGCGCGCATGATGCGCATGCTCGGCTACAACGTCGTCCACCCGATGGGATGGGACGCGTTCGGCCTGCCGGCCGAGAACGCCGCGATTCAACGCGGCGCCGACCCGAACGTTTGGACGCGCGAGAATATCGCAAACATGGAGCGCCAAGTGCGGCTCATGGGGACCAGCTACGACTGGAGCCGCGAGGTTGCAACATGCGATCCCGACTACTATCGATGGAACCAGTGGCTGTTCTTGCGCTTGTACGAGCACGGCCTGGCGTATAAACGCGAAGCGCCGGTCAATTGGTGCCCGCACGATCAAACCGTCCTGGCAAACGAGCAAGTCATCGACGGCCGCTGCTGGCGCTGCGATCACTTGGTTGAGCGGCGCAATCTTTCGCAATGGTTCTTGAAGATCACCGAATACGCGGATCGATTGTTGTCCGGACTTGATACGCTCGACGGGTGGCCGGATCGGACGCGCACGATGCAGCGCAATTGGATCGGCCGCAGCGAGGGAACGCAGGTGACGTTCCCCGTCGAGAATTCCGAGCAGCGGATTCAGGTGTTTACGACGCGCCCCGACACGATTTTCGGCGCAACTTACTTGGCCGTTGCCGCCGAGCATCCGGTTGTTGAAAAGATCGTTACGAACAAGCAGCGCGCGGCGGTTTCTGATTTTGCGGAGAGCCTGAAATCGAAATCCGAACTCGAGCGCACGAGCCTGATGGAGAAGCAAGGCATCTTCACGGGCGCGTACGCGTTCAATCCGCTCTCGCACGAACGCGTGCCGATCTGGGTTACGAACTACGTGCTCGCGGAATACGGCACCGGCGCCGTGATGGGCGTTCCGGCGCACGATGAGCGAGACTTCGATTTCGCACGCAAACACGGTTTGTCGATCGCGCAGGTCATTATTGCGCCTGGCAGCGACGTGCAAGTTCCTCTGCAGCAATCCTATGTCGACGATGGCCGGTTGATTGCAAGCGGAGATTTCACCGGCATGTCCAGCGCGCGCGCGCGCAAAGCGATCACCGATCGTTTGAAAGCGCTGGGTTTGGGCGAAGCGCAAGTCAATTACCGCTTTCGCGACTGGCTCGTATCGCGGCAGCGCTACTGGGGCACACCGATTCCGATTGTGTACTGCGAGCGTTGCGGCGAAGTTGCCGTGCCCGACGATCGACTGCCGGTGCTGCTGCCCACGAACGTGCCAATTACCGGTGAAGGCTCGCCGCTCGCGCGCGATGCGTCGTTCATCAACACGACGTGTCCGAAATGCGGCGGACCCGCGCGGCGGGAGAGCGACACGATGGATACGTTCTTCGAATCGTCGTGGTATTATCTGCGCTACTTGGATCCGCACAATACGTCTGCACCTTGGGATCCGCCGCATGCACGATACTGGATGAACGTCGACCAGTACATCGGCGGCGCCGAGCATACGGTGCTGCATCTGCTGTACTCGCGCTTCTTCTATAAATTCTTTCACGATCGCGGCTGGGTCGGCGAAAGAGACGAGCCGTTCGAGCGGCTCTTCCATCAGGGCATGCTGCTCTACAACGGCGAGAAAATGAGCAAGTCGCGCGGCAACGTTGTCGGTATCGATCAAACGGCGGAGCGCAACGGCGTCGATGCGATGCGACTCTTCTTACTGTATGTTACACCGCCCGAAGACACGAGTGACTGGAGCGAGGAGGGCATCTCCGGGCGCGTGAGATTCGTCAATCGCGTGTGGCGCGCATGCGAACCGCTGGTGGAAGCGGCGCGCAGGGTCGATATACGGCAAGTGCCGGCCGCCGAGTCGATCGAAGAGAAAGCGCTTCTGCGTGCGGTGCACACCGCTGTAAAATCGGCGATCGACGAAACGCTCTCGCGGCGCTTTCATTACAACACGACGATCGCCAAGCTCGATGAATACGTGAATGCGCTGACCGCGCTTACGCAAACACGGACGGACTCACCGGCGGTCCTCTACGCGGTGCACGCGCTTCCGCTGATTTTGGCGCCCTTTGCGCCGCACATTGCCGAAGAACTTTGGGAGCGCCTGGGCCACTCGAGCTCGGTGCATTTGGAAGCCTATCTGCAACCGGATGAAGGCGCGCTTTCGGTCGATGAAATTACGCTCGTGGTGCAGGTGAACGGCAAGATTCGCGCACGCGTGCAAGCCGCGCCCGGCATCAGCGAGGATCAGGCGTTTGCGCTCGCCATGGAGCAGAGCGGCGTGCAGGCGCAGCTCGACGGGAAGGAGATTCGCAAGCGCATTTTCGTTCCCGACAAGTTGCTGAATTTAGTCGTCTAATACGCCCTCGATAATCGACTCCGGAGCCGAAGCGGGAATAACGCGATTCAAACGCAGGCCGCTTCGCGAAAAAAGCGATCCATATTCCTCGCGTGTTCGCTCGCGCCCCGGAAGTATGGCGAGCATTTCGATGTCCTGGAGACGGTCCTGCGACCACGCATTGTTTGGCCGAGCGGCAACGACTTCATACACCAGCACGCGTCCGTTCGGCGGCATTGCCCGGCGTACGTTTTGCAGCATCCGAATGCACGATTCGTCGTCCCAATCGTGCAAAACGTGGCTAAAGATGTAGGCGTCGGCAGCGGGCGGCGCATCGGCAAAGATGTTTCCCTCGGCGATTTGCAGCCGCTCGCCCATCTCGTCCGTGCGCGCGATTTCTCGGGCGCGCCTTGCAACCGCGGGCAACTCGAACACGGTACCGCGCATGGCAGGATACCGCTCGAGCACGAGCGCGAGCAGCACGCCGGTTCCACCGCCGATATCTACAACGTGCGAAAGCTTCGAGAAATCATATGCGTGCGCGAAAGCGTGAGCGAAGAGCGGCGTTAGCGACTGCATTGCGGCATCGAATACCGCACCGGCCTGCGCATTCTGCTGGAAGTATGCGAACAGCGGCGCGCCGTGCGCCGTTTCAAAACCGGAAGACGTGCCGCGGATGGATTGCGCCAGCTTCGAATAGCCCTGAAGATGCCAGGGCGCGTTCGCATAGAGTACCATCGGCGATGCAGAGCGCTCGCCGACGAGGCCTTTACCGAGATGCCCGAGTGTGAACCGGTCGCCGCCGGCATAGCGAACGACATCGTACGCAGCCAGAGCGCGCAGCAGGCGAAAGAGTTTGTCGGCGCGCCCGTATCCCTGCGCGGACAATTCGGCGGCGGTCTTCGGTTCGCGCGCAAGGGCCTGCGGCAAGCCGAGGTCGCAGAATGCCGCGAGAGCTTGCGCGACCCATGACATCGTGCCGAGTTCGATTGCGGCAACGTGGCGCGGCAGCAAACGCCGACGCACCTTTGCCAGCAAATTAACGACGCCGGTAAGGCCGAGAAGCAGCCATCGCGGCGGAACGCTCATTATGCGGGCAAGAGATTTTTGAAGTACTCGAACGTCTCGCGCATACCGTCGGCAAGCTGCGTCTGCGGTTCCCATCCGAGTTGTTGTTTCGCGAGCGACGGATCGAACTGCGCATCTCGTGCGTCGCCGGGCCGGCGCGGCGCCCGTGTAACGGGTGCTTCAAAACCGCTGATGTCTACCAACACCCGGTAGATTTCGTTTACGCTCGTACGACGGTTGGTTCCGATGCAATACTTGCCGGCTTCGCCGCGATCGAGCGCGAGCACATTCGCACGAGCGACGTCTTTCACGTACACGTAGTCGCGCGTCTGTTCGCCGTCCCAATCGATGCGCACACTCTGTTTGGCCAGAAACTTCCCGATGAAGATCGCGATCACGCCGGCCTCGCCGTTCGGATCTTGCCGCGGGCCGTAAACATTTCCGTACCGGAGAGCAGTGAAATCGAGCGCGTGCTCGGCCTTGTAAAAGTTTAGGTAGTGCTCGGACACCATCTTCGTGATCCCGTATGGAGATTCGGGACGCTGGGGCGTGCGTTCGTCCATCGGCAACCGGTCCGGCGTGCCGAACGTTGCGCCGCTGGAAGCGAAAATTACCTTTCGGACGTTGGCTTTCACGCAGTTCTCGAGCAAATTGAGCAGCCCCATGACATTGACGTCGGCATCGTAGCGCGGGTCGCGCGAACTAATGGCCACACTGTGCTGCGCCGCGTGATGATTCACGATCTCCGGTTTAAAATCTTGAAAGATGCGCGTGAGGTTGTCGTCGCGCACGTCCATGTGGACGAATAACGCGCGGTCGGGAATATTCTGACGCCGCCCGCCGCCATGTTCCCAGAGCGAGTCGAGCACGAGCACTTCGTGCCCTGCTGCCATGTACGCGTCGACGACATGAGAACCGATGAACCCGGCGCCGCCGGTGACCAGAATCCGCACGTTTTACCTCTTATACGATCTTGACGGCGCGCTCGGCCGTCGCTAATGGCTATCGATGGAACGCCGCCCTCTCCTGACGTTGGGCGTCGCCGCAGCCGCCGGCGCAGCGCTTACACAACCGCTCGACGTCACGATTCACGTTCTGCTGCTCGCCGCCGTGATGCTTTTCTTTGTATGGGTTTTCCTGTCCGGTTTCGGGCACGAGCGCATTCGATTGCTTGCATCGGGCGCCCTCGCCGCGGGTCTGCTCAGCGGCTCGCTCCATAACATGCGGCATATCGACGCTGCGATTCGAGCACACACGACGCGCATCGCATGCACCGTGCTTGAAGAATCGCAAGCGGATGAAGGCTTGTCCGCGTATAGCTGCGCGAGCGACGGCGGCCCGGTCTTTGCCGTTGAGGGTTCCGGCAGTGCTCCGCAGGTCGGCGAACATGTTTTGATCCGCGGACGTCTGGAATCATTCGATCCACCGCGTAATCCGGGCGAACCGGACGAACGGGCATTGCAAGCCGAGCGCGGGCTTACCGCGCGCGTAAGCAGCGCTCACGTTCTAGCGCGTCTGCCCGACGCCTCGCCAACTGTTCCAATCGTTATCGCTCGATCGCATGCGTGGGCGTTAACGCAGTTACGCGCGCACATGGTCGAGCCGTATGCGTCAATCGCAGCGGGCGAATTGTGGGGCGAACGGTTATCGCTCGATCCCCAGTTGCGGAGCGAATTTCAAGAAACGGGAACCGTTCATATCCTCGTTACGGCCGGGCTGCATCTTGGCGTCATCGCGCTCGTGGCGATGACCCTTCTCCGCGCGCTTACCGTGCCGCGTCCCATCGCATGCGCAGCTGCCGTCGCGATCGTTTGGGCTTATGCCGTCTTCAGCGGGCTGCACCTTCCCGCAACGCGGGCCGCGATAATGGTTACGTTCGCACTTTGTGCGTACGGTCTTGGGCGCGCTTCGAGGTCGTGGAGTGCCTACGGCGCCGCATTACTACTGGTGGCAATCCTATGGCCGGAGACGATTGCGAGCGCGTCGTTCGCACTCTCCTTCTCGTGCGTGGGCGCAATCTTGCTGCTCGGCGATCGCATTGCCGCGCGGCTGGAGCATACCGCCCTGCCCGACAGAGTAAAAGAAGCGCTCGTTTTAACGATTGCAAGTCAAATCGGAACGTGGCCTTTGACAGCATCGATATTTTTGCTCGTCGCACCGTATGCGATCTTGGCAAATTTTCTGGTCGTGCCATGTGTCGGTTTGACAATGATGCTGTCCGCGGCACAGCTTCTCTGCACGCCGCTCATGCCGATAGCGCAATTGCTTGCGAACGCGGACAGCTGGATTCTCGCATGGATTGTGTCGGTCGTTCACACGATCGCGTCCTTGCCGCGCGCCGCCGTCTATATCACGCCGCCGCGGGCTTGGATGATTCTCGCATACGATGCGGCGCTAATACTGGCCCTGTGCTTCGGGAAGCGCACCAGCCGAACACTTGCAAGTGCGGTACTCCTGCTTGCCGTTTTACCGATCGTCGCTCCGCAGACAGATGCGCGCGCAAATTTGCGGATCACCGTACTGGACGTTGGACAAGCGGACGGTATCGTGATTCAAACGCCCGCAGGCTACACGATTCTCGTGGATGCCGGCGGGCGGCTTGAACGGGGAAACGGCACGCAATCGACGGCAGAACGTGTCGGCGAACGCGTCGTCGTGCCGTTCCTGCGACGCGCGGGCCTTCACCGGATCGATGCGCTCATTCTGTCGCATCCTCATGGAGATCATGCTGGTGGAGTTCCGGTTGTGTTGCGCGATTTTCCGGTTGGGGAGTTTGCCGATAGCGGACAGCGGTACGGCGGATACGCATATAACGATGCTCTAAAGACCGCTAGGGCGGATCACGTGCCAACGCTTTATCCACGCGCCGGCGCAGTTTGGCGGACAAACGACGGCATAACGCTGACGTTCATCGGGCCGTCGCTGCCGTTTATCGAAAGCAACAACACCATCAACGACAACTCCATCGCATTCATCCTACAGTACAAGCATTTCCGCATGCTTTTCACGGGCGACGCCGGTGTTGCCGCCGAACAGCGCTTCTTAAGCGAGGGAATTGACCTGCACGCCGATGTGCTCAAAGTAGGACATCATGGTTCTGCGTACAGCACCAGTCTCGCATTCATCGCCGCCGTGCATCCCAAGTATGCGATAATTTCCGTCGGGCGACACAACATGTTTGGCCATCCTGCGCCGGCGACGCTTGAAAAATTGCAACGTTTCGGGGCGCAGGTTTTCCGCACTGACCACAACGGAGCGGCCACCATCGCGACGGACGGCGAAAAGACTAAGATTTCCGACATGCTCCCTTGACGATTGGAGCGCAAGTAGTGAGTGATGGCCGCTGGGGCGCTTCGATGGTGTCGACCGTCAGATTGACACTTTGAACGGTTCCGGGTTCGATTCCCGGGCGCTCCAGTCGCGGTGGCGCGCCATTGCGAGGCTCTTGAACGGTGTGATATGTTCAAAGTGGAGTGTCAATCTGACAGTCACATCGAAGGCCCAGGGCGCCGCAGAACTGCGGTGCCCTTCTGTTGATGCGGCGATCAGTGGCGGCATCGCACTGCTTGGTCTAGACTTGGCGGGAAGATCACACATGGATTGTTCAGCCGTTGCAATACCTACGCGCGTCGAGCATTGGCAAAGCCTCAAGGCGCGCTGCAACGACTCGTCCAGCATTGCGATAGTAGACAGCATACGCGGGCTACGCGTGGCGCGATCCGCCTACAGCAGCTCGCCGAAGTTCATCGCGGCTGTGCATCCGAAATACGCCATCATCTCGGTCGGACGCCACAACATGTCGGGCATCCCGCGCCTTCAACGGTTCAGTGCCTCGAACGTTTCGGGGCCGGCGTTTATCGTACAGACCGCAATGGAGCAGTTCGTATTACGACACATGGGCAGAGCCACTTGCGGCCGCACGATGATTTCCTCGATGCTCTAAGTCAGTCGCGCCGCATCTGCGCCGGTGTTCCGGGTAAAAGCCGATGCAGATTATGCGGGATTTGTTGATCCGTAAGCGTCCGCCTGAGAATGGCCGACGGTCTGCTCCGATGTGCCGTCAACTGCTGACCACGTCCACGCCTGCCAAATGATGAGCACGGTGCACACAGTCTCAATCGTCCCGAAAAACAAGTATTCCGGAAAGGCAGGCGGCCGAAGAACGGTGACCAGAGGCACAACGAACGTCACCGCCCCGTTCACAAGGGTCAGGACGCTACCCGCGATGATGTTCGCCAGCCGGTTCGCTCTAAACGGAAGCAGTCGACTCGCCACAATCATGGCGATTGGGATTTCCATGAAAACCGCTGAGCCCAGCAGCGCCCATTGTGAGAGGTGCGGGGCTTCCTCTGCTATATTGCGCGCGCCGACAACAGCGAACAAGGCGACAACGTCCGCATACAGATAGTTCAATAACGCGAAGAGCCAAAACAGCGACAACCGCTCTTTTATGTCATGCATGTCAACCTCCCAGGCAAAATGCAGGATCCGGTCTACGGCGGAGGAGCGGCGCCGAGCACGCTTAGGAGGCGGACGGCGCCTCCGCTTTGACGTAATGTGTACGGCGATGCGGCTGCCTTGGTTTCGGGGCCGGCCCTTTTATAAACAGAAGCCGTAGTCATTTTTTCCTGATAAAACGTACATATGTGCGCGCTGCAGCTAGCGTTTGGTTGTAGGCCGGAACGGGCACTTGGCGAACGTGGCGTAGTGTGGAGCAGTCTCGGCTGTACTGCGTCTTTATTTTCTTGCTGTGCTTTTGGAGGGTAGATGCGAAGATCGACACAGGCGATCGCGTCGGCGGTGGTGCTGGCGTTATCGCTTTCCGCTTGCGGCGGACATTCATCGACAATTCCCAATACGGTTTCAAATACCGGCCCTTCCGGGACGCAATCGATTGCGCGAACCGCAACGGTCGGCCCGGAGATCTCGATTCCAAAAACCTACGGTCAATTTGCGTATAAGGATGCCGGGCGGCGCGCGGCGACGGCGCCGGTAAATGTAGCGATCGTTCTTCGCTACAATCATGAAGCGGAGCTCGAGCAATTCATTGCCGGCAATAGCACGCCCGGCGTTCCGCATCATTACTTAACAGCGGCGCAGTTCAACGCTTACTACGCGCCGACCGCAGAGCAAGAAAATGCGGTCGTTGCGCAATTGCGAGCCGCAGGATTCAAAATCACGCGTCAGTCAAGCAATCGCACTATTATCGATGCGACGGCTCCGAGCAGCTCCGTCGAAAAATTCTTCTCGACGCAAATGCACACGGTTTCGCAAGGAAAGTACGGTCAGCGTTTTGCGAACCTGACAACCGCGACGGTCCCCTCATCGATTAAGTCGTACGTCTTGACGGCGTCGCTGAGCAACCTCGTCATCGCGAAGCCTGTGACGATTGCTCCGATGGCTCACCATACACCGCGGCCGACCGCAACGCCGTCGCCCAAGCCGACGGCGACACCGGTTCCGACTCCAACGCCGGTTCCGACGGCGACGCCTGTTCCGACGGCAACGCCGAGCGCACCGCCGACAACCGCGTGCAACGGCGCGCCTGCGGATAACGGCCCGCTTTCGAACTCGTCAGGCACGCTGGCCACCGGCGTTGCGAAGCCGTTCGACTTCCCGGTCGAACACGGATGCGACGGCGCCGGCCAAACGGTCGCGATCGCAATCGACCTCCCGGGCACCGCGAGTTACGTTAATACGTATCTGTCCGCGGCCGGAATCACCCGCACCGGCACGACCACGTACGAAGCCGTCGACGGCGGCGGAAGCGGCGACGAAGCGGAAGCCGATCTCGACCAGGAAACCGTTGCGGGACTTGCGCCGGGGGCGAACATCATCGTGTACGATATGGGTTCGCTCACCGATCAAGCGATCGAAGACACGTACAATCAAATCCTTACCGACGGCAAAGCCAGCGTGGTCAATTCATCGTTCGGCGGTTGCGAATCGTCCACGTTCGAGAGCGCAACGAATGCCATCGCGCAGCAAGGCGCGGCGGAAGGCGTCACATTCGTCGCATCCTCAGGCGACTCCGGATCGAAAGAATGCGGCACGAGTACGGGGGTGAGCGCGCCGGCCGGCGATCCGTACTTCACGTCGATCGGCGGCGTAAACTTCACGTACAGCAGCTCGGGCGTGCTGCAGACCGTAACGGCGGGTTCCGCGTCGTGTAGCAATATCTATACGCGCAACGTGTGTTCCAGCGGCGGCGGCGTATCGACGATCGTGCCGCTTCCGAGCTGGCAAACGGGCATCGCCGGCATGCTCACCAGCGGGCGTAATCAACCGGATATTTCGCTGCCGTTCTTCCCCGTCGCGGTATATACGGGCGGCAGTTGGGGCGAGTACCTCGGCACCTCGTGGTCGTCGCCTGCATTTGCAGCGTTCTTGGCCGAAACGAACGAGCTGCACGGAGCGAGAGTGGGCTGGATCAACTCCGCGTTGTACGGTCTGTTCGCATCGAGCGGTTACAGCACGTACTTCACACCGTGTACATCCGGAAACAACGGCTTGTACTCGTGCAATGCAAGCCAATATAACCAAGTCGCCGGTATCGGCGTACCCAAGGGCTGGTCGTTGGCGAATTCGCTGTAAATCACGGCATTACCAACGCACGTGGGGTTGGGCTTCGGCTCAACCCCTTTTTTTTTGCGAGAAACGCGCCGGTTCACGATCGTGCGTTAAATGCCGGCGATCGATTTCAACTGCGCGATCGCCTCGTCGGCTTGCGCTTTGAGTTCCGGATAGGCGTCCTGCTGCGCCTGCGTGGGCGCCCGGTACGCAATGTCGAGCGAGTTCATTTGGAACGCCAGATAGTCTCGCAAACGCGATGCATACACCACGTCCGCTTCACTGGAACTAAAGCGCAGCTCCACGATCTTTGCAATTACCCGATCGAGTTGCGCTCGTTTCGCGATGGGAAAACCGCTGCGTTTCGCGAGGGCCGCGTTCGTCGTTGTATTGAGCGCGTTAAGCAGATCAGCGTACTGCATCGCAAGCGCAAGCCGGGCTTGCAGGGCACCGGGCGGCGGGCTGAACCGCGGATCGATTTGGACCTTCAACGGTTGCTTCACCGTCGTGCGGCCATACGTCAGGACGACGGTGTAATCGCCCGGGAGAACCGTGGGTCCAAGCATATCGTCGCGAAAGTCATCGGTCGGGACGATGTGCGCGCCGCGGATTTCCGTAGGCGCAGTGTAGCGGAGATCCCACTGCAATGCGTTCATTCCAGGCTCCGCCGCGGTTAACCGCTGCAGACGATAATTTGCAACGCTGATTGCATCCATCGCCGTGAGCTGATCGCCGGTGAGTTCCTGCTGCTTCTTGGGCTTGCGATGCAGCACGAACGAACGTACCGTCTTGCCGCTCGCATCGACGATCGACAGCGTAGCCGGTGTACGGCCGTTATAGGTACTCGGCAAGTTGTAATAGATCGTCGCGCCATAAGGCGGGTTGCGGCCGGAATTCGGCAGAAAACCGCCGCCGCCGTACGCGTGCGTAAGCCACGCCGTCTCCGGTTGAAAGACCTGCGCCGTCGACGTCGCCTGCGATGATGTGCGTGCGAGTTGCTCGATCAACGCAAGGTTATCGAGTACCCAGAAAGAGCGGCCGTGTGTCGCAACGGCGACTTGTCCCTCGCGCGCGTTTATTTGCACATCGCGCACTTCGGTGACGGGAAGGTTGAGCGAAATCGGCTGCCACTGCACGCCGCCGTCGAGACTGACGTACACGGTGCTGCGCGTACCGGCGAACAGCACGCGCGGTTCCCGCGGGTCGACCCGTACCGCGAACACCGATTGATCCTGCGGAATCCCGCTCATCATTGCGGTCCAATGCGCGCCATAGTCCGTCGTCTTGTAGATATACGGGCGCATGTCGTCCCACATGTAGCGCGACGCGCTGATGAACGCGGTACCCGGCTGGGTTTGGGACGGTTCGATACTGCTGATCTGCGCCCATTGCGGAAGCGCTTGCGGAGTTACGTTCCTCCAATGCGCGCCGCCGTCAATGGTTACGTGCACGAGCCCGTCTGCCGAGCCCGCCCACATGACGTCCTTGTTCGCCGGCGACAAGCCGAGCGACGCAATGTCTGGAAACGTTTCGGCACCGGTTTGATCGGGATAGACCGGACCGCCGCTCACGCCCTCCGACCGCTTATCGTTACGCGTAAGGTCCGGACTGATCGCCTTCCACGTCTGTCCGTAATCATCGCTCCGGAAAACGACTTGTGCCGTTTCGAACAGCGCGTTCGACTCGGCGGGCGAGAACATGACGGGATGCGTCCAACCGAAGCGGTATTTCTGATCGATCGCCGCGACGCCGGACTTATAGATCGCCCATGGCGAGACGTTCTGCTCTTCGCCGGTCGCGTAGTCGAGCTGCGCGAGCGAACTGTAGTATCCCGCGCCGTAGGTTACCGTCGGATTTCGAGGGTCCACCGCTACGTAGGTACTTTCACCAAGCGCCACGATGTGCACGGTGTTCAAGCCGAGTCCTTCGTTGGAGGCACTCGGTAATTCGAACGCGCCTTCGTCTTGTTGTGCACCGTACACATGGTACGGAAACTGCCCATCGAGCGCGATGTGGTAAAACTGCCCCGTCGGCTGGTTGTACGTTGTGCTGAATGTCTTGCCGCCGTCGACGGAGACGTTGGCTCCGGCGTCGTCGCCGATGATCAGGATCTTCGGATTGCGCGGATTGATCCAAACGATGTGATTGTCACCCAGGCCAGGCCCAAGCGGATGCCACGTCCGGCCGGCGTCCGTCGTTTTGAAAACGCTGTCGACCTCGGGCGCATAGGCAACTTTCCAATTCGTCGGATCGACGTAGATCGCCATGTAGTAGAACGCGCGCTGACGAAGTTTCCACTCGTCGTTGACGCGCTTCCACGTCGCACCGGCGTCATCCGAGCGAAACACGCCACCGTCCGCGGCTTGAACGATCGCGTACACGATATGCGAATTGTTGGGAGCGACCGCGACGCCCATTTTGCCGAGGATCCCGTGTGCAAACCCGGGGTTGTTCGAAATCTTCGTCCAGTGTACGCCGCCGTCGCTTGTCTTGTAGATAGCGCTCCCCGGCCCGCCGCTCGTGAGCGTCCACGCCGTGCGCTGCGCCTGCCACATGGTCGCATAAAGCACGTTCGGGTCGTGCGCGTCCATCACGATGTTGTTCGCGCCCGTGTTGTCGTCGACGAACAGGATTTTTTTCCAAGTGTTGCCGCCGTCGGTCGTCTTATAGACGCCGCGATCGGGATTCGGCTTGAAGACGTGCCCCATGGACGTCGCGTACACCACATTCGGATTGCGCGGATCGACGACAAGCGAACTTGTCTGTCGCGTCTCACGCAGTCCCGCGTAATGCCATGTTTTACCGGCGTCCGCCGACTTATAGACGCCGTCGCCATTGGCGAAATCTTGGCGAATGTCACTCTCGCCCGTACCGGCGTAGATGATCTTCGAATTCGACGGTGCTACGGCGATGGCGCCTATGCCGTTGGCAACTTTGCCCATCTTCCCGTCTGAAATGTTATCCCAACTGCTGCCGTAGTTTTCGCTCTTCCAGACACCGCCTTGCACGGCGCCCATATAGAACAGGTTCGGTTGATCGGGAACGCCGGCCACGGCGACGACCCGGCCGCCGATGTAGGGGCCGATGCTACGCCATTCTAGTTTGCTCATCAGACTTTGCGATGCCGAGTTTGCGGCACTCGCGGGCGCGGCGAACGGTGCTGCGGCAAACGCCGCAGCAATAACACTTGCAACAAAGCGCTTCATCCGGACGCTATACAGCTACGTCGCTCACGTTCCTTTAAGGGCTGCTGCGCCAATTAGAAGCAATACGAGTCTGAAGAGGCGTCGCCGCCTTCGAGACGCACTTGATGCGGGCGTAGTCCTTGGGGAAACTCGACAAAGAATGTTGGATCGAAGTGGAGCGATCCATCATCACCGGCGTCGACCTTTACCATCCATCCGTCGATGCCATCCGGATAGAACTGATCGTCCCACGCGCGATAAAGCGAATTGGTAAAGTAAATGCGCTTGCCGTCTCGGCTGATTTCAACCATCTGCGGTCCACCGTTGAGCGGCTTGGACGGATTGTTCGGATGTGGGGTGCGCTGCGCAATCCCACCGATACGCAGTGAACCGGCGGGCTTCGGATTGAACGGATCGCTTACGTCGTAGCGCAGCATTTGTCCGGTTCCCCAGCACGATGCGTACAAGTAGCGGTCGTCGAGCGAGAGATTGATATCGCTAAGCAGCGGCGCCACGGCGCTAAATCCCTTGAGCAGATCCGGAAGTTGTGACGGATCGGCAGGTTCCGCCGGAATCTCTATGACCTTGGTGACGTCCCACGTACCGTTTGTCCGGTGCCACAGCCAAATCGAACTGGATAAATCCTTGAGCGATACCACCACGCCTGCAAAGCCATAGGTCTTATTGGGATCGTGCGATGGCCGAAGCTCCAGAACCATCTGCTGTTCGGCTCCGAGATCGAAGGCTTGGACGTGCCGACGAGAGCGCAGATCCCAAAAGTGAAGATGATGTCCGTATTTTCCGTTCAGCAATAGGTTGGGATCCAAGCCGTTTTCGATCATGTTCGGCGTTCCCCATTCGCTGGTTATCATGACATCGTGTCCCAGATGCCACCAAAAATCGTATGCGAAGATTTGGGGGCCGCGGTCCGCTTCCCAGGGTCCTAAAACGTCGAACGTCTCGCAATCGAGCATGAATATGCCGCCCGGTCCATCTCCCGCGGCGTTCCCCAAAGCGCTGACGTAAATTGCGTCTGGGCCGCAATGTACGGTATGCGCGCGCGAATAGCCGGTGCGTTCGACGATCTCTTGCGGTTCGATGATGCGTGCAATTGGGTGCGGCGCATCGAGTTTTGTATCGATAATATAGATGCGCGACGATCGAAGACCCGGTACGACGAGATAGCGGCGTTCGACGTGCGGGCGTGGAGCGTTCGGGCACAGCGCCGAGCTGCACGCATTCCAGCCGAAGTGGTGCAGTTCATCTCCGCTATAAGGGAGATCGACACGGCCGATTTCCGATGCATATGTGGGTGAAGCCGGGTCGGCGTCGACGATCCCTAGCGCGTCCGGTCTGCCGTTTGCAGTCACGCTTAAGAGCGCCACGTACGCAAGCGTTTCCGGCGGCGCCTTAATTGCGTCTTTCGCCGACGGATAGAATGTCGGATCGGGTTTCAAAAGCATATTGAGTGGCCTCTCTCGGTAATGATGCCGGAACCATCCGATGAGGTTCCGAGCTTACGTCATTCAGGTGAAGAGCGCAATCAGGCCCGCAACGATCAACGCCGCGGCCCACACCAGATCGACGTTGAACCACGCGCTCCGTATGAAGCTTACGCCGAATTTTGCATACACGATCCATGCGATCGCGCTCATGGCAACCACGTAACCGAGCGTATGCATGGCAATCATCAGCGAGCCGGTTCCGTACTGCGGATCGGCCGGTGCTTGCGGCATCGGCATTGCCATCGCTTCGTGCTTATCCATCGACGAAGCCGTGACAAACGGCAGAAGCATCAGACCGGCACCGTGCGCGCTAGCCATGAGGAATCCCCAAAAAGCCAGACCCCAAAAACCGACGCGCATGCCAACCCAACGTGGGTGTCGCGCTCGCACGAGCTTATACGCGCCGAACGCGATAAGAATGGCGGCGGCAGAGCGGTGAACGATCGCGTGCGGCAGCCAAAACGCGGCGACGAGCGCAAGGGCGACCACTACGGCTACCGAAGCGACGTGTCCGAGCGTTATCGGTACAATCGCACGCAGAACGGCGCGCGCCGTGCGCTCCTGAAGGCCGAGCGCAACTGCGAAGAGCCATCCCATGCCGGGATTGATTCCGTGATAACAGCCCAGAAGAAAGAGCGCTATCCAAACATACCGCTCGTTCATACACGTTGCTTCGCATATTCAGGTGACGACACTTCTGCGTGAAGTGGGCGTTCGTTCCGCAAACGGCCGCTAGCCCGCTAGGGTCGCCGCGATCTGAAACGAACGCCCGGTTACGGTTCCTACGAATCGGGGAGGCATTGATGCTCTCTTCATTTGCAGCCGTCTTTCGCACGACGGCGCTTTTCGTTTCACTCGCGCTTTTCTTTAGCGCGTGCGCAAATCACCAATCCGGACAGCCCGGTCTCATTCCGCAAACCGGCGCAACACATTCGGTATCACGTTCCATCTCATACAGCCGCGAGCGCTGGCAAAACGCGCGCGAAGTGGGAATGCGATCTACTTTGTCGGCCGTTGTCGGATCGGCGCAGCCGGCGACCGCGGACATGCCGGTGCCGCGACCGAATACGACGCCGTGCATCGTTCAGTTGTTCGCTAATCAAGCCTTTGCCGATTTCTCGGCGAAGACGTTTTCATACGCGCCGCCTTCGGCCTGTCGCGGGCCGTGGCAAAAAGTCGTTTTCGACATGGACTTTAACGTGCAAGCCGGACGGCAATTCGATCGCACCGGTTCGGTATGGATTGGCGGCACGAACATCTATTTCGGAACCACGGCGGAGCCGCGCGCGACGCTGAGCCCAAGCTGGCATGTCGAGCGTGACGTTACCGATCTCAGCGCGATTCTCGAGACTGCGACGAGCGGCGAAGCCGTTCTGGGAAATCTCGTTAACTCGACCTTCACGAGCACGATCTTCGGCACTGCGAAGCTCGAGTTCTACCCCGTAAGGCACGGCAATGATGCACCGCGCGTTGCCGATGTTGTTTTTCCGCTCGCCAACACTCCCCAAGGCGACAACTTCTTCCTGAATAACTCTTCGTCGCTGCTTAGCGGAACGTTCACTTTTCCCCGCAACGTCGAGCGCGCTTATTTGAGCGTCTATCTCCAATCGCAGGCGAACGACGAATTCTGGTACACGTGCGTGCCCAATGCCCTAGCCGCCGAGCTGGAAAGCTGCGGAAATACGGCGTTCCGCGAAGGTCAAGTAACGATCGACGGTCAGATCGCAGGAGTCGCTCCGGTCTATCCATGGATCTACACGGGCGGCATCGATCCGTTCCTTTGGCGGCCCATACCCGGCGTAGAAACGTTTGAATTCGTACCATACCGCGTGAATCTGACGCCGTTTGCAGGCCTTCTCGACAATGGCCAACCACATACGGTAGCCATCTCGGTGTACAATGCCAACGTCGGCTTTTCGGCTAACGCGGCGCTCGAACTGTTCCTCGATCATCACTCAACGATCGTTTCGGGCGGTTTGCTCAGTAACAACACCGCGTCGTCGCCAAACGTCAGTGTGACGAACGGTCTTACCACCGACTCATCGGGCAATATCCGCGGTCCGGTCAATACGACGGCATCGCATCCGGTTCAGGTCAGCGGATTCGTGCGGACCTCGCACGGCCGCGTTCAGACAACGGTCTCTCAAAGAATCTCGTTCTCGAACGTCCAGAACTTTACGATAACGAACACAACCTTCATTCAAAACATCAAGCAGCTGACCAGCGTTACGAGCGAAGACCGCGTTATCGGCGCCGGCACCGCCGTTTTCGCCAGCCGCACGCGTCAATGGCCGCTCAATCTCAACTTCACGTTTGCCGTCAACAGTGATGGAAGCGGGTCGCAAACGACGACGGTTCATCAAGCAAAAAATGAAACGCTGATACGTATTGGGAGTGAACCGTTCTTCGCGTCCACGCTTTCAAACACCGTGGACACGACCGATACGCTGCTGTTTGATTCAAACTTCAACATCACCGGAAACACAAACGCAAAAAGCTCGCAGACCTACATTTTCCACGATAGCCGGGGAACGAATTACCACAAGACGATTACGTCGGCAAATAACGTCGTAACCGGATCGTTCTAGACACTCAATGCGGGAGCCGCTTCTTGCACCTGGGATGCGTTGAACCGCCGCGTGAAAAGCAGCCAGAACGTGAGGCTCAGTTCACCGACGAACGGTGGCAGTAAGATCCACGGGTAGAGGAACGCATGCAGCTGCGGCGTGAGATATAACGTGAAACTATTGATGATATAACAGGCGCCGGCGACCTCCAGAGCAACGGCAAGCCAACCTACATTGACCGGCGCACGTGCGATGAGATACCCCACTATCGCAAGGTTCGCGCCGAAAAATATCAGGCTGATCGACCACGCCGGATCGTGCATGCGTATCGCAAACCACGCCGCTTGCTGCAGATGCTGATGGAGCAACGGCAGCACCATGACATTCGCCAGCACTGCCGGTACGTAACCGGCAACGTACGTGATACGGAAAAACGCGGCGAGTAATGCGACGTTTCGATTTACCGGAGCCAGAAGTACGTAAAGCAGCCACGCGACTGCGACGTCACACAGCATCGTGAAGATCTCCGCCGAGTATCCGGCCCGCCATAGGTGCTCGGACGCAAGGATGTTGGCCGCGGTTGCCGTGGGATTACCGTCAACGATGAGGCGCCCCGTCAAACCAATTGCGATGAATGCCGCCAGAAAAATCAGTACGTACACGAAGCCGCACGTACGCGCGTAAAGCCGGGCATCCGCAGTCATGAACCGTCCTCCATCAAGCGCTCACATCCATATACTGAGGAAGCAGCCGCATCGTTTCATCAGGAGATTCATCGATTTTTCATACCTCAGGGTAGTTTGACACGCGAAATCCACCCTGGGAGACATCTATGATTTATCGTTTAACAGCAGCCATGGTCGCGGCACTGCTACTCGCCTCTTGCGGCGGCTACGGTGGCGGCCGCAACTATATGGCACCGCCCCCGGGAACGGGCAACGCTCCGGTATCTTCTTCAACGCCGGCGATTACGCAAACAATTCTCGGTTCGCCGGGCTTCGCGACGCCCGGCGGTTTTACACTTTACGTCTTCAGCGCCGACGGGATGAACGTATCGAATTGCAACGGAACATGCGCTTCCATTTGGCCACCGTTCATGGCTAGTTCGGGCGCTCAATCCGGCGGCGGATTTTCCATCATTATGCGGTCGGACGGATCGCATCAATGGACATTCAAAGGACATCCCCTCTACACGTTCTCAGGCGATACGGCGCCTGGACAAGCGAACGGACAAAACGTCGCCGCAAGCGGCGGGACTTTTACGGTCGCTCGTCCCTAGGAGCTTCCACTTCCTGACAAAGGTCGAGCTGCCATCCGTCGCGACAGATGGCAGCTCCGAACTTGTAGTGTGATAAGGTACATGTGAGTACTTCCCGGCGGGAGGAACTTCATGAAGACCTACAGCGTATCGGGCGGTGCAGACGTTCCGCTTCACGTCGTCGAGACAGGAAGCCCTCGCGGGAGTCCAATTATCTTTCTCCACGGCGTCTCCCAGTGTTGGATGCAGTGGAATCGCCAGTTGAACTCCGAGCTTGCCGCCGATCATCGGCTAATCGCCGTCGATCTTCGGGGTCACGGCTCCTCGGGCAAGCCCCGCGCGGGCTACGATGATTCGAAGTTGTGGGCAGACGATGTACACGCGGTTATCGAAGCACTCGACGTCGATGGTCCTGTCGTTTGCGGCTGGTCGTACGGGCCTTTTGCGTTTCTCGACTACATCCGCCACTACGGCGCGGAACGTCTACGCGGCCTTCACTTTGTCGGGGCAATAACGCAGCTGGGAACAGAGGATACGATGTCTTTTCTCACTCCCGCGTTCGTCACGGCCTTACCACACCTATTTTCGACGGACATTGAAACCAGCGTAGAGGGTTTGAAGACTTTTCTGCGGCTGTGTTTTGCGCAAGAACCCTCGGACGCCGAGATGTACCTCATGCTCGGATACAACGTATCGGTGCCGCCGCAGATTCGCCAGAGTTTGTTGTCGCGATCGATCGACAACGAAGACATCCTGCGAAAAATTCGAAAGCCGGTGCTCATTTCGCATGGTACCGCGGACGCTATCGTCAAGCCAACGTCCGTCGATCGGCACAAAGCGCTGATGCCTCACGCCAAGATTCAACTGATCGAAAACGCAGGGCACGCACCGTTTTGGGACGATGCTTCAGCGTTCAACGAACGCTTGCACGAGTTTTGCGTAAGCCTTTACTAATGCTGACCGCTGGGCATCCGGCGGATATGTTGCTGGACCCTAAGGGAGTTCAACTTCACGCACCGGTTCGATCGAATGCAATCGTGAGAAGGCTCAGCGCGGCGGACTTACTCTAACCGGCCCGACGGGAGCCGCGCCGATGCGCGGCACGCAATGCCCAAAATTTCTTGTTCCGTCATCGTCGCTCCGTCGCGGCGGAATTCCGCGAGCGCGACTGCGTCAAGCTCTTCTTGCAGAGCCGCTATGAGATAGCCGTAGCTGAACCGCTCGGTATGCTCGCGTGAAAATCCGGCCGCTTTAAACGCCGCTTCAACGTATCCAAGAATCTTTGCAGCGGAGATGGCGTCCGAGCGCGCAATACTCGCCGCTAAATGCTGAAGCGGGACGGCAATGAACGCGGGGGTCGCGTCTTCCAAAGACGCCACGGCCATCGCGCGCGCTTCTTCTGTTCGGCCTAGCGCCAGCAGATACACCGACAGGTTCGCTTCTTGCGTCGCGATCATGTCGCCGCTCTTCTGCAGCACTTCATTGGACAGATTCTCTCGCGCGCGCTCGGCGGCACTTGCATTTTGGCCGAGCGCGAATTCGGTCTCCGCCAGATTCATCACGATTGTCGGAATCATGCGATCGTCGCCGCTCGATCGCGCGATCCGCAGCACGTCGAGCAGCATCGCCTGCGCGGCGGCGTATTCACCCTGAATCTGAAGCAGGCTAGCGAGGTAGCCCAGACCGCGTGATGCCATGCGCCGATCGCCCAGTTCCGTATAAATTTCTAGAGATTGCTGGAACTCGTCGCGGGCTCGTCCAAGGTCGCCGAGGCGCATGTGCGCGGCGGCTTGCTGGCGGACGGCAAGCGCGACCCCACTGCGGTCGCCGATCCTTTCGTAGAGTTCTCGCGCGTTGGACGCTGCTTCCAGCGTGCGCTCGGGATGGCCGAACATTTCTTGACGCATGCGTGCAATCGTGAGCCACAGCGCCGCTCGCAATGCGGGTGGCAGGTCGACGTTGAGTAGCAGCACGTCCTTCGCGCGCCGCTCCGTTTCGGCGGCAATGCCTTCGACGATCCAGAATTCTTGTAGATCTAAAAGAAGGCGCACGCCGGCGGCCATATCGCCGCGCTCCTGCAGCGTCCAGTCAAGTGCAGCGCGGAAATTTTCCAGATCTTGTTCGAGCGCATACGCCCACGCTGTCGTGGAATCGGTCGATTCGAGAGCCGCTGCTGCATTCTGTGCAAGACTGCAATAATATGCCGCGTGCCCGCGCTGCAGCAGCGTGCGTTCGCGCGGGTCGTTCATCCGTTCGGTAACGTATGCCCGCGTCGTTTCGAGCAGACGGTACCGCTGAATGCTGCCTTCAGGCGCACTGTTGACCAGTGACTTGTCGACGAGCGAGGCGAGCGCCTCAAAGATCTGCCACTTGCCGGTGTGCTCGTCGCCGCACACCGCAACGGCGGCGTCCAATGAAAAACTGCCGGGGAACACGCCGAGGCGATCGAAGACCTCGCGTTCGCGCGCATGTAATAGTTCGTAGCTCCAGTCCATCGTCGCGCGCATCGCTTGCTGGCGTGGGAGCGCCGCCGCGCTGCCGCCGCTCAAGAGGTGAAACCGCTCGGTGAGATTTTGCTCTAGTTGCGCCAGCGTTAGCAGCTTCATGCGTGCAGCAGCGAGTTCGATCGCGAGCGCAATGCCGTCCAGGCGCGTGACGATGCGTGCCACACGATCCTTATCCTCTGGCGAAAATTCCGCCGGTCCGATCGCGCGCCGCGCTCGCTCGATGAAAAGCTCGACGGATGCGTCCAACTCGAGCGAGGGCACGCGAAAGATCTGCTCGCCGGGAACGCCCAACGGCTGCCGGCTCGTTGTAATGATGCGCAGTTCCGGACAATTTTGAATTAACGTTTGAACGGCCGACGCAACTGCCGGAGCGACGTGTTCGCAATTGTCGACCAGCAGCAGCGCATTTTTCGAACGCAGCTCGTCGACGAGCTTGCCCAGAGGGACCGCATCCGGATCGCGTACCGCAGCAAGGTCGATGAAGCGCACGCCGCCGGCAAAGCGGGTTGCTACTTCCTCAACGGCTTTGATTCCGAGGCGCGTCTTTCCGATTCCACCCGGACCGGTCAGCGTAACCAGCGGAAGTTCGATAATCGAACGCTCAACGCTCGACAAAAGCTCGTGCCGGCCAAAGAACGGCGTGATCGGATGAGGAAAATCGTCCAGAGTTCCGCCGCCGGAAGAGAACCGCGGCCGCGACGGGCGCATCGCGGCTTGCTTGAGCGCACGCGCCTGTTCTGCGTTAAGGCTCAGCGCTTTCACGAGCAGCTCCAGCGTTTTGCGCTGCGGCGTCTGGTTCGCGCCCCGTTCCAACGCACTGATACCGTTGACGCTCATCGCGGCGCGCTCAGCTAAGGACTCTTGCGAAAGTCCATGAGCGAGGCGATACTCTCGCAACAACTTTCCGAACGGCGCGCTATTCATTCCAGTCCTTACTATGACTACCGCATATGAGTACCGTGTGAAGAGCGCGGTGGCGCACCGCTCCGAATGACAGCCGCTTGCTCGCTTTTTTCTTCGTTTCTTCTTCGCTTCGCTTATGTGAGTAGTTCGTGTGGCTGTGAGTGTCGCGGCGGCTTTCTTCGCGTCATCATTGGTGCATGGTTACGACACGCTTCTCGCTAGCGCCGGTTATCGGAGAGCGCCCTGTGCGCCCTCGCTTTGCCGGCAATGCCCTTAGAGAAACTCAAATCTTCCCCGGCTGGGGACCACGAATCTAGGAGGACAGTTCCATGCCCCTTTACATGGACATACACAAAAAAGTTGACGGGCTGACAGCCGATGCCGTAAAGCATGCGCATGAGGCCGATGTGCAAACGCAAAGCAAATACGGCGTCGACTACCTGCAGTATTGGTTCGACGAGAGCTCGGGCAAGGTGTTTTGCCTTGTCAACGCGCCCGACGCGGAATCGGCGGCGCAAGTCCATCGCGAAGCGCACGGTTTGGAGGCCGATGAAATCGTTCCCGTCCGGCAAGGCGTGAGCGAGTAAAGCCTACACCTCCGCTCAACGTAATCGCGATCAAACACGACGCAAGCATGGCGCCGATGTAGCCGGACGTGCTCACGCAGATGACGGGGGCATCAAACGGTCCACCGGCGCCGTGGAAATCCGTCCGGGATTTCGCAATTTAATAGTTAGACTTAACGATGGACGAACGAACGCGCCGGGAGTATCCTTAACTCCCTGACTGAAAAGACGCGTGGTTTTCGCATTCTCATAACCGCGTCATCCGGCGATTACTTGCACGCTCTAAAGCAGCCAGCTCGGGAGGCTTGCTATGGCAGATGATGCCGATGACAAAGTGCTTACACCCGGAGGTAGGCGTTCTAAATCGATGGTGCACCGCGTCGATCCGGGCCAAGTGATACGCGGTCCCGACTTAACTATAGAATCGGCGGAGCCGCCGGGAATGCGGCCGGTGACAAATACCGCGCCGGACGGCGGGCAGCGCACCGATGGAATGCCCGTTCCGGCTGAATCGCTGCGCGAAATGGTGCAGGTCGAACGTATTTCACCGCCCGACGAACCGGCCGGAATGCGGCCGCCGTTAACGGCGCGTGATTTCACCGGCGTCGTCGAACGAATTATCGCGCCTGCGCCTTCAAAAGTGGCCGCGGGGCTTGTATTGACGCCGGGCGGTTATCGCGACAAATCCCTCGTGCATCACATTCCGCCCGATCAAAAGATCGATCTCTCCACGGGACGATTACGCGTGCTGCACGCGCTCGGCCACGAAGTTGCCGATTTCGGACCGTTGCAAGCGCGGCCGCGCGGAACACCGCTGATGCCGCGGAACGTTGCGTTGCATCCGGACCTGAAACCGGCGCTGGGTTCGGGCTGGATCGTGTATGCGTATTGGAGCAACGGCACCGGAACGCCGGTGTCGCGTTTTGCAACCACGTGGGTAGTGCCGCCCGCGCCCGCAACGGACCACGGTCAAACGATATTCCTCTTCAACGGCATTCAAAACTCGACGATGATCTATCAGCCCGTTTTGCAATGGGGGCCGTCCGCGGCAGGCGGCGGCAGTTACTGGTCCGTTGCGAGCTGGTACGCCGACGGTCAAGGCGGTGTGGCATTCCATTCCAATCTCGTGCGAGTAAATTCGGGTGACGTGCTCGTTGGCGTAATGACGCTCACCGGCCAATCCGGTTCGCAATTCAGCTATAATTGCGACTTCGATGGAATCGCGAATACCGGTTTGCCGATCGCGAACGTTGAAGAGCTCACCTGGTGCATCGAAACGCTCGAAGCGTACGATTTGCAGCAGTGCTCCGATTACCCCGATGCCAACTTTACCGCGTTCACCGGCATCGATCTGCAAACGGGATCGACGCGGCCGGCCTTAACGTGGACCGCCGTCAATTCGGTAACGGACTGCGGACAGAGCGCGCGCGTCGTGAGCAACGCGAATCCCTACGGCGAAGTCGATCTCTATTACACGACACGCGTACAAACCGCGGACATCAGTGCCGGCATCAACAGCGACGGACGGCTCGAAACGTTCATCCGGGCTTCGGATGGTTCGGTTTGGAACATCTGGCAAACCGCGCCGCACTCCGGTCCGTGGAGTCAGACCAACGATCTTGGCGGCATCGTCCTGCAGCCGCTGCGCGTTGCATTGAATACGGACGGCCGTCTGGAGATCTTCGGAATCGGAACCGACAACGCGGCATACAACAACTGGCAAACCGCCGCGCACAGCGGGCCGTGGAGCGGTTGGAACCGCTTGGGCGGATGGGTGAGTCAGCTTGCGATCGCGTGCAACAGCGACGGGCGTTTGGAACTGTTCGGAATCGGCAGCGATGGTGCACTGTACAACATGTGGCAAACGGCGCCGCATTCCGGTCCGTGGAGCGGGTGGAACCGTCTGGGCGGCATCGTCAAACAAATTTGCGTTTCCCTGAACAGTGATGGCCGGCTCGAAGTCTTCGGAATCGGATCCGATAACGCGCTCTACAACATCTGGCAAACTGCGCCGCATTCGGGTCCGTGGAGCGGGTGGAATCGGCTTGGCGGATGGGTCTCGGAAATCGCTTCCACGATTAATTCGGATGGCCGCCTGGAAGTGTTCGGCATCGGCGCGGACGGCGCGTTATATAACATCTGGCAAACGATTGCGCATTCGGGTCCCTGGAGCGGTTGGAATCGTTTAGGCGGATGGGTACGGCAAATCGTACCGATGTGCAATAGCGACGGACGTCTGGAAGTTTTCGGAATCGGTTCGGACGGTGCACTGTACAACATGTGGCAAACCCTTCCACATTCTGGTCCGTGGAGCGGATGGAATAGACTTGGCGGCTGGGTTGCGGAAATCTCGGCAGCACTCAACTCCGACGGCCGGCTCGAAGTCTTCGGCATCGGCGGTGACAGCGATCTCTACAACATCTGGCAAACTGCAGCGCATTCCGGTCCGTGGAGCGGCTGGAATAAGCTTACCTGACCGCTCGGCGGTTCTATCAAACGAAGGAGGCTCGCATTCAAAGCGAGCCTCCTCGTTTATTGCTTGCCCGTGGTCTGCGCGCGCAGGCGTTCTTCTCGCTCGCGCATTTCAGGCGAAAGCGCGTCGCCGAAATCTTCCGCTTCGAAGATTTGGCGGATCTCGATTTCGCCGTCTTCGAACGGCGCTCGCGACATCCACTCGATCGCCTCTTCTTTGGACTTGACTTGAATGATCCAAAAGCCGGCAACCAACTCTTTCGTCTCGGCGAACGGACCGTCGGTCACGACCGGTTTGCTTCCGCCGAATTTGATGCGCGCGCCCTTCGAGCTCGCTTGGAGGCCGTCCGCGTCGAGCATAATGCCGGCCTTGATCAGCTCTTCGTTGAAGCGGCCCATCTCTTCGAGCTGCTCTTGCGTGGGAAGAACGCCGGCCTCCGACTGGGCGTTGGCTTTAACCAGGACCATGAATCGCATTCGTCGTGTCTCCTTCCGTTGTGAGTGCTTCTACGTACACGTCGACAACCATGAAAGACCGCCTACCGCGCTGGAGCGACTGGAACTCCCATGATATGGCTCATCTCAATGCAAAGTGGCGCCTGGTTGGTGTTGGCTGCTCGTGCCCGCTGATATACGATTGTTCTTAGACGTGCACTAATAACAGAGCGTTAACCAAGACGTTAGCGAAAACCAGTTTTGGGCGTGGGGTACGTATGAGTTACACGGCAGTGATTGACGGCGCCGAAGAACTCCTGAATCATCTTGGAGACCTTCTCGATTCCTCAGACCTCGATGAATTCTCATCGCAGCTAGCCACGATGGTTGCAGCGGGCCGCAGCGCCGATGGCGACCGTACTGCCCTAGCAGATGCGGAAACAGCGATTGTCCAGCTGGTAAGCACACATGAGTCGACGCGCCAATGGTTGCAGAATTATATCGATATGCACTTTCCTGCGGCGCTCCGAATTTATAGCCCGCCGCCTCCAGGGGAAGGCGAACCCGCCATCATTCCAAGCTTCCGTTGTCCTATTCCTAAATGCGCGTTTACATGGCACCGAGATCAGCTAGGCGTATCGGTTCCTAAATGTCCAATCCACCACATTGATCTGCAGCAGCTTTGAGAAGTGCTGTCAGAGACGTTGAAAGGATTCAGCGGTAAGCTAGGAGAGCGATGGTTTGAGATCCTATTCACCCCAGCATTGCTCTTTTGGGCTGGGGGCGCACTTCTTTGGTTCCTCGGACACCAGCTGCGACCGATACTAGCCTGGTTCGAAGAGCGCTCCGACTCTGAGCAAATCGCCTTAATAGTTATCGGTCTCGCAGTTATTACGGCGAGCGGAGCGGTAATGACGCAGTTCGCGCTGCCAGCGTTAAAGCTGCTCGAGGGATATTGGCCACACTGGGTAGATCCTCTTCGCAATAGACTGGCGCGACGATGGGAAGCTGGTGCGGCTGTTATGAGGGGTCAGATACAGGCTCTGGCCGGGCTTGGTCTTGAAAATTTAACTCCTAATCAGCAAACCGAATTTAACCGGCTTGATTATTGTCTCCATTACATACCTGTCGACTTTTCCCGCATCATGCCGACGCGTCTCGGCAATCTGTTGAGGTCAGCCGAAGATCGGCCGGCCGTTCGATACGGCCTCGACGCTGCAAAGTGCTGGCCTCAGTTATGGTTGTGTCTTCCCGATCCCGTAAAGAATGATATTGCGGCCGCCCGTACTGATCTGGACAGCGCTGTTACAGCGCTGCTTTGGAGTTTGCTCTTCGTGCTTTGGTCATTTTTTTCATTGTGGGCAATACCAATCGCTATCCTTAGCGGCGCGTTAAGCTATTTTCGCCTCACTGTCCGTGCGGAAACCTACGCAGACCTGGTTTCAGCTGCGTTCGATGTTCATCGCGCAACGCTATACAGCACCCTGAGACTTCCAATGCCTGCAACCGCTGCGGATGAGCGCGACGCCGGCCAAATCCTTACTGAATACCTTTGGCGTGGTTCTGATTCGCCAAAAACAACTTTCACGGAAGCGCAGGCCATACGTTCCTAGCGGAAATAATATGCGATGGTTTCAAAGACTCTTTTCCAGAGAATCGGACAAACCCGTGGGTCCTGAATTAGACGCGTTGATATCAACATTCATGCGCCCCATGAGCGCCGCTGAAAAACGCCAGTTCATCAAAGATCATCCGGAGCTATTGAGCCGTGACGCAGACGTAGCATTCGCAGCCCTTGCATTTAGGCAGCAAAGTGATTCGGCTCGCGCCATGATTGACTTTGCTCGAGAACAATTGCAGCGATCTCGAACTTTGGGCGTGGGCGCCGTTTGGTGCGATGACGAGGCGGAAACCGACGCGCCTGATCTGAACATGGTCAAGGTGGTAGATGCATTTGTTACAGCGGGCACCCTAAAGGAAAGGCGCGCCTTCCTGGAAGAGCACCCTGAGCTACTAAAGGTTCCTGCTAGGGATCTCTTCCCTGCCGGAGACGAACGTACGGCAACATTTCTTGCGCCAATTTGGGAGCTATTAGAGCGGTCCCGTGCGATCGGTATAGAGGCTGCCTTTAGGGAAGCCGAAGAGCGAGCCGCCGAGTGGAACCGCACAGTAAAATTAGCATCGGCTTTTGAGGACCTGCTCAAAACAACAACGCTTGCAGAAAAGCGACGCATTGTTGCTGACAATCCAGAACTGACTGAGGAAGACCAACTAACATGGTTGCGCGGTTACGTCACGCAAGTTGCTGACGAAGGGCTGCAATCGTACATAAAGCCATTCTTCGATTTACTCGATGAATGTCGCTTACTCGGGGTGGACACCGCGTTCGAGCTGCGCGCGAAAATAGAGACAGCTCCAGCGGGCGGAGGTGATCATCGTCTTCTGCACGCCTTTGCGCGCTTCGCTTCTGTTGCTGAACATAACCCGAAGGTTAATGCCTTATTTATTTCGGAGGCTGAGAAATTCTTAGCGGGAGAGTACACGGCCCCAAGTTCATTTCCGCCATACGATGTAGCGGCAGTTCGATACGGACTCGCTCAAGCGTACATACGCCTAGAAGAAGCTACACCGACTCATTTTGAACGGGCCCTCACGCACCTTACCCAAGCCGCTGAGGAGCCGGCAGTGCGTGCGGACGCTGACCTGTACGCGAGTATACTGATGACAGCTGCCAACATGCATACGGAACTTACTAGTAGCGATAGACAGGTAAATCAGCAGCGTGCATTTTCTCTGTTGAGTGACGCTGATGACGTAGCCGGAGTTTCCTCAACGACGCGCAGAAAAATCCAGCTCAGCATTGCGAACCTGATGATGGATTGGCTTGGCAGGGATGCGCACGAAATGCACAAGGCCGCCGTGCCATATATAGAAAGGCTTTTAAAAGATTGTAACGCAGAAACCGAAGCGGAGGATTATAGAGCAATTTCGATGTGCCTCGGTGTCGCGCACTTGAAGCAGCCCCAGAAATCCGATGACGCTGATGCTGAGGCGGCGATCACCCACTTTAAGAACGCTTTAGCAGCGGCTCGCAAAGCTCGCGTTTCGGATGACACGTTTATCAAAATTCTTGTGAACCTGGCATCAGCACAACAACGACTCGCACGTAGTTCATCAGGTCCCGACGCAATTATTCAACAGGCCATCGCTAATCTGCACACAGCCCTAGGGCTCGCCGAGCCTAGCGGCGACACGCGTGCTGTTTTGTTGGCTAACCTAGCTCAAGCCTATCAATCGCTGCCAGACTCTCACCCATTTGAACCACGTATCCGGACTCTAGAGTTCTATGAGCAAGCCTTGGCTGCCAGTGATCGGTTCTCGTCTCCACATCGATACATCGATATCAGCGTAGAGTTGGGACGATTTCACGTTAGACGTAATGAGTGGAAGCCCGCGGCCGATGCGTATGCGAAAGCGCTTTCCGCATGCGAAACATTATACGGCAGTGCAACAACAAGAGTCGCAAAGATGTCTGTCATGACAGAAATTTTCCACGTTTTTGAAGAGGCCGCGTACGTGCTTTGCAAGATTGGCCGTCTAGAGCGTGCGCTCGAGGTTGCCGAATTAGGTCGAGCTCGGTTCATAGGCGAACAAATGCGTCTCAGGGCGCGTCGCCCTTCAGGCGTGCCCGACGACGTTTGGGAAGAATATCGTGCTTCTGCCTATTCGCTAGTCGTCGCTGATTGGGAGCAATCGGACGACCTAATCGATCTCCACGACTGGAACAAATGGTACGCAGATGCTTCACGCACACTTCAAGAGGGGATTGAAAGTGTCCGCGCTTACGATAAGTCGTTTTGCCAATACACTGGTTTGCAACATCTCGCGGAGCAATTGAGGGGTGCCGTCAACGTTGCTGTATTCTGCATTACTTTGTTCGGAAGTATCGTTTTTCTAATTCAAAGAAAATTAGGCAACAAAGCGGGCGTTCGCGTCGTCGATATTCCCGAATTCTCGGTGGCCACCTTGAGCGAACTATTGTTTTCGCATGTTGAGCACGGCTTTTATACGAGTGGATGGCTCGGCGGCTACATTGATGCGCGTAATTCAGATTCGATCCATGGACGCGCGTGGCGAGATGTAATGTCAGCGGTGCTCTCTGAAATCGGGTCCAAGTTAGTTGCGGCCGTGGTACCACATATCCCCGAAGGCGTGTCGCACCTGGTAATCATTCCGTCGAGTAGTCTCGCCGTTATTCCAATTCATGTTGCGCCCTTTGGAGAAAACGGTGACACACTTTGGAACCATTATGACATTTCCTATGCACCGTCTATCGACTCTCTTGTCAGCTCCACAATTCGTCTCAACGATATAGAGCTGCCGCAGTTGCCATTCTACGCAGCGGTAGATCCGACCCCAGAACAGCCGCTACCATTTGGAGCCTATGAGGCTGCTCGAATTACACGAGGCATTGTTGGGGCCGAAGTTAGCTATGGGAAGGCGGCGACGCGTTCGACTGTAGTATCCCAAATGTCGAAGGCGGCTTGCATGCATCTTGCGACGCATGCGGTGTTCGATTGGAGGCAACCTCGACAGTCCGGGGTACTTCTTGCGGATGGCCTGCTTACGTTGGACGAACTCATGGTAGGACATATTAAGCTTCCTGGTAGATATGCAGTCACCGGGATTAACGGATATGCGGAACTGTCACAGATCGTTCGGTGCCCCTATATGACTGTCGCAACGCTGTCAGCGTGTGAGACTGGACTTAGCGACTTCTACGAGAGTAGTCCAAATGAGTTTCTCGGAATACCGGCGGCGTTCATTATCCTTGGGGTCCCAATAATCATTAGTAGCCTATGGACTGTACTTGACATTTCGACCGCCCTGGTGATGGAGCGTTTTTATTCACTCATAACGTCCGGGGAGCCAGTCGCTCGCGCACTTCGATCCGCATCAGCTTGGCTAAGAGATTTGACCGCTGAGGAACTGAAAAACCGTTTGTCTGCGCAGCGCGCAGAGAGCGAGCCCAACGCGCCCGGTGCTGATGCTATATCTGCCGCTTGGGCACGTTTTGCACTGATGCGACCGCGAGAACAACCGTTCAAGCATCCGTTCTTCTATGCCGCATTTACCGCGACGGGACCAGCGTGGGTCGGAATCACTCAATCGACACAACGCAAGGATACGCAACAATAGAAGGGACTAAGGCACCGATAAACAGCGGCATCGCATTCGTTACGACCGACAGTACAGGAAAGCGGTTTGGCGTTGCTATCTACATCTTAATGCACTGCGCCGGTATAGCCGGGCTTGTAATGCGAGGGATGACGATCGCGCTTAGGCGACTTGCATTGCCGGCAGCGTCTGCGCCTTTCCTGTAGCAGCTTCCATCTCTGCGAACGCTTCCTCAACCCACTCGTACATTTCCGGACAGAGCGACTTCAAACGTGCGGGCGAGGCCTTCGGCCAAAACGATGCTTCGTCATTGGCGGAAAGCATGCTGCGGATCGCCTCCGCCACAAACTCATCTGATCCTGTCGCTGCGTACGGTGTAACAAACGGTTTCGCCTCGCTGAAGATCCTGCGAAGCTTGCCATCGTACGACGAGCGATACATACCGCCACCTAACGCGAGATCACATGCGTGCCCCATCTCGTGAATGACGGTCATGGTCGAGAGCGATCGCAAGTAGAGGCTGCGTTCTTCCACGACAAACAAGCCAGCCGGGGGCGCAGGCTACGCGTCTACGTCAACTCCTAATCGCTTGAGCGCAGGCGACGCTTCGTCGTACTTAACACCGCGACGAAGGGGTACGACTCGCACATTTGCATTCGCTAGGTATTGCAGCACATATTGCGGGTAGAGCGTCATCGTTTTTGTGAGTCGTTCGATCGTGGCTACAGCCGCGCGACCGACGGTTAATCACAGAGCAACCGAACGGCTGCTCGATGAACGCGATGCCTTGGCGCGTAGTAAGATACAAGTGGCGGCGGCTCGGTTTTTCCTGCGGGAGGAATTATGAACGATCTGAGCGCGCAATGGATTCCAGTTGGACCGGCCCCCGAGGACGCAAGCGGCTTCGGTGTTGCGGCCGGCGTTTCAGGCCGAGTCTGGACGATCGCTATCTCCACCAGCTTCGATCAAAGCGGCACCGCGGCGATGTATCTTGGGATCGCAGGTGGTGGTATTTGGCGTAGCACCGACTTCACCACGCCCGCGCCGACATGGATTCCGTTAACGGATCACTTTCCGGCGACATTTCCGCTCAAACGGCAAGTTGGCTTACAAAATATCGGTGCGATAGGTGTGGACCCCAATCATCCGTGGATCATTTACGCCGGAAGCGGCGATCCGGCGGACCGAGGTCCGAATATCTATGGCCAAGGTATGCTGAAATCCGTTGATGGCGGAAATACGTGGAGCCTGCTAACGCTTACCGAAAATCCGTTCTCACCTGGATTCAGTCGCATCTTCGTCGATCCGACCGACAATAGCGGCAACACGGTTTATTGCACCGGCGGATTCGGTCCCGACTCCCCTCTGCGCGGCATTTGGAAGAGCGCAGATGGAGGAGCGAATTGGGACCTCATTCAGAATGGAATGCCTGCTCCGGTCTCGGTGTTGGATCTCGACTACTCTCTTGTGACAAACCAGCTAACACTGTTTGCCGCGGTTGTCGATGCCTCCGGAACGAACCCCTCCATCAACGGCATTTGGCAAAGCACCGATGGAGGCAACTCGTGGAATCCGATGCCGATTGGACCATTAACTGATCTCCGCAGCGGAAACGTTGTGCAGCAGGATGCAATCGGCCTCACTAATATCGCTGTCGACCGGACACCCGGCAATCCGCACGCTGCATTTGCCGCCATCAGTAACGGCAATACGCTAATGAATGTTTTCAAACTCGTCGGAGGCACCTGGATGCCATCCGGTTCGGGATTGCGTGCAATCAACACGACAAGCGCACAATCAATTAGCATTGCGCCCGATGGGTCGGTGTATCTAGGTGGTGTAAATGACGCGAGGCAGCAAGGCATATTTCAGAGCACGGACGGTGGCGCAGATTGGGTCTCTATCGATGTCGGATCAAATGGCATCCGGCCTCACACCGATCAGCACGCTTGGGCCTTCTTCTCAGGACGCGTATATAACGGAAACGACGGCGGTATATGGCTTTTCACTCCGCTGCCAGCCGGCGCGCCGGGTCCGGGTGCGTGGAATGCCTTAAATACAGGGTCGCTCCAAACGATCCTGACTCAGGGAATCGGAACACATCCACAATATCCCAACGTCATGCTTGAGGGCAGCCAAGACAATGGCGTCGCCTTGCGGGTCGGTGGCAACTGGAAGTTTGTTGCAGGCGGCGACGCCGCGCGTTGTAAGTTCGATCCCTTCGATGCACGTTTCGCCTATCAGACCGGTCCATCGGACTATAGTTTCTTCGGTCGCTCGGATGACGGTGGTCAAACTTGGGCAGATAAGAGTGTTCCCGGCAAGCCGAATGTTCCCGACTACGCAGATTTTGCGTTTCACCCGGCACAAGCCGGAAGGATCGCCGTTGCACTCGATCGGGTTTTCGAATCGTTCGACCGCGGCGACACGTGGAAGGCGATCAGCGGTGCACGCGCCGGTAATGGTGTTAGGGTTAATTGCTTGGCCTACGGCGACGGAGATATCCTATATGCCGCATGGGGCGGGCAATTATTCAAAACTGTAAATGATGGAGGCGATGCAAGCGACGCTAACTGGGTGGAATTAAATGCGGGCAATGACTGGCATGGAAGCATCGACTCCATCACTATCGATCCACACGATTTTAACCATCTGTACTTGGTCACTGACGGTGCGGGAATCTGGCGAAGCCTCGATGCGGGAGCGAATTGGACCGAGATCACCGGCGATTTCCCTCGCGGCTCGCTAAGTCTGACATCAATCGATCTCCGCTCTGACACTGCAGTCGCGGAACCAACGCTATTTGTGGGCAGTTCCGTCGGCGTTTGGGCCGCGAAGGACCGCGCTGGCGCGCCGACTTGGAGTCGCCTCGGCGCGAGTTTGCCTGACGTGAGCGTCTCCGAAGTCCAATTCAATCGGACCAATAAATATCTGGTCGCCGGCACGTACGGTCGCGGATTGTTCGCAGCCTATTTACATTTCAGGACGAACATTGGGCCCGGTGCGACGTCACTCAATAACGTCGCCTTCAACTTCGCGGTAGATCTCGACGGGCGTATCTGCGTAAATCAGGCAGAATTCGGCCACGCATTTAGCGGCTGGGTCGAGTTGCAGGGCGACGGCCAAACCGATGCTTCGCCCGGTGCGACCGCAATCAATGACAGTATCTTTGTCTTCGTGAAAGGGCTCGATCGGCGCATCTATCTCAATCAAGCCCAGTTCGGTCACGCGTTCAGCGGCTGGTTCGAAGTGCAGGGCAACGGACTCACCGACGCTGCGCCGTCAGCAGCGACCATCGGTAGCCATGTCTTCGTTCTCGTCAAAGGGCTCAATCAGCGCATCTATCTCAATCAGGCTGATTTCGGATACGCTTTCGGTGACTGGTTCGAGGTCCAAGGCAACGGCCTCACCGACGCTTCCCCCGCCGCCGCCACACTTGGCGGCACCATCTTCGTTGCCGTGAAGGGGTTGAATCAGCGCATCTATCTCAATCAGGCTGATTTCGGTCATGCTTTCGGCGACTGGTTCGAGGTACAGGGCAACGGCCTGACCGATGTGGCTCCCGCGGCTGCATCGCTCAATGACACGTTGTTTATCGTCGTAAAAGGTCTCGATAATCGCATCTACCTTAACCAAGCGCAGTTCGGCCACGCGTTCAGCGGCTGGTTTGAATTGCAGGGCGGTGGCCTTACAGATGATGCACCGACGGTAGCGGCGATTGGAAATAGTCTATTTGTTTACGTAAAGGGCCTCGACGGGCGACTCTACCTCAATCAAGCGGAATTCGGACACGCATTTAGCGGCTGGTTCGAGGTGGGCGGCGGTATATGAGTCTTTGCCGATAACGCCAGACCATTTTTCTCGGCTGCGTCTTAGTCGGCCGTCGAGCCAGCCATGCAAGAAGTGCTTTGGCCAAATCGAGCGCTTAACAACCCGGCTCAACCTCTGCGGACTTGAGCGGTCTATTCGCCCATTCTTCGTTGAACTTAAAGCCAGCTGGGCCGTGAAGCGGGGTGTTGCGCGCAGCGTGGTGTTGCTGCAGCCTTTCGACACGTCCCAGCACAATGGCTATTGGCGATTGCTGTCTCGTTTGGTTCAGAATTTCGTAACCGAAATAGTCAAGGCTCCAGTGATTGACGGCAAACGCAACGCGATTATCGGCGATTATTCTTGCTTTCCCTGCGCAGCAATGAGCCTCTTCTTGGCTAGCCGAAACGCTGTCGAGAGACGTTTGCAGCTACGTTTTGCGGTAGCACCAACGGCCTTGATCACAGTTAAGCGGATCGGTTTTCTACGGATGTCTAAGCGATAACCAATCGGACCAGGAACCATTGGGCGTGGTCTGCGACTTATAATGAAGGTTGTTGTCGGCTGCCGAAAACACAAACTCAAATAGGAGCCGTCGTGATTTCGGATGAGTGCGGGAGGGCTAGCTCATTGCTAGCCGCCTTATTGCGAACGAAAGTCAACGCCGTAACCAGGGACGGCGAATTCGACAGGCTACGAAACTTTTTCACACGCGTGGCGTTCGGCGACGAGTTTGCCGTCCTCGGGATAGGTCGCTGGCCGGCGTCAGCGGCCGCCGCGGCGCTACGTCCCCGCGTCTGCGCCGGCGCGCAGGACGTATTTGATGATGAAGCGGTCGAGCGTTGCGGCCGCGGACGGTGAGCCGAAATTCAAATACAGATCGGCGCTCGGCATCCGCACGTGAAAGGCAGCGGCAATATTGAGTCCAGGCGATGCAAAGCCGCCGCGGCCGCTTACATCGCGAAGCGAAAGAGTAAACGCGCTCGACGCGTTCATGTTGAACCCCAGCGAGACGCGCCGCAAAAATTGCGAGTCAAGCGAACCGGTGTGCAAGTCGCGCTCGTACGAACCGTCATACTCCACCCCGAGCGTGTAGCGGGTGCCGAGCGGGCGCGAGGTCTGCGCCGTATACAGGTGCAGCCAATTCCCGCCAAAACTGCCCCAATTGGCGCTCACGTCGACCGGGGTCGGAGTCCCATCACCGTATCCCAGCGGGACGTTCATCACGTTGAATGGAACGACCGCGCCCGGCGAGACGAGCAGTTCGCTTGTCGAGGGACCTAGGCCGTTGATCGATAACCGGTTGTTGAACGTGGCGTTGAAGAATACGTTCGAATCGGCCTGATGAACCTCGCCTGCACGATTCAGAAGGCGATCGCCCTGTATGAAGATGCTCCAGTTCTTGATGCCCGCCGTGCGTCCGTTCAGATTGACGAAGCCGGAGAATCCACGGACATCGTCGATAGTGGTAAATCCGTCCGCAGGATGATAGCCGGGTGAGATATCGGCGTACTGCAGGATCGCTTCGTAGTTCGGCTTGAGCACGTCGAGAAACCCGTACATTGAGTGTGCGCTGCGCTCAGCGCCCGTATCGAACAGCCAATCCAAACCGCTGCGCAGATTACGCCCACGCGTTCCGACCTCGTACGCCGCGTCGTTCCCGTCGATGCTATGATGCGTCGCAACGCCGTCCAGCCAGTATTGGAACGTGCGATTTTGCAATGCGTGCGAATATCCGAACGCCTGATCGTCGAACGTCTGGCCCGTAACTTCGTTGAAACCACGAAACGAAAGCACGCCGAAACTCTGCAAGCCATAGGTGCCTTCAATCTTTGCTCCGCGATCGAACGGTCCGATATTCGGCGAGTAGAATAAGAGATTCTTCGGCGCGTTGAAATTGGTGTACCCTTGCGGATTAGGATTGACGTACTGCGCGCCTTGGGCGAAAAACGGCCGGTACTCCGTCAGTTGGCGCACGAACTCTTGCGGCGCAATCGTTTGCTGATCGATTTCGACGTTCGAGAAGTCCGGATTGAGCGTTCCGACAAAGTTGATCGTGCGGGTAAGCGGATAACTAAGGTCGGCGCCAAACGATCGGGTTTTTTCAGCGCGGAACGTTCCGTCGGATTGCTGGTACAGGTCGCGGTCGCGTCCGCTGCTGGAAAGCGCAAAGAGCTCTAGCCGCGGTTTCGGCTCGGCGCCACGAGCGCTCTTGAGCGAAATCCCCGAAGCACTCGGCCAATAGCGCAAATCGGCGAAGCTGGGCCAACTTCCGGCTACGGCGTCCTGCATCGTCGGGTCGTACGCCCACGATAAATGCTCAGCCCGCCGAGCGACGCTGCGAAAGAATCCCGCGCGCCACGTTTGCGTTGCACCAGGGCGCAGACGCATCGCGCTGAGCGGGACGATCATTACGGCGCGCCACGCACCTACTTCTATTTTCGAGACTGATTGCCACGCCGGCCGGAATCGCGCATTTTCCGTGGCTTGCTGATAGTGCACGCCGCGCGGCGTGACTTCAAAGAGATATGCTTGCGAACCGGCCGAACTCGTGTCGATGCCGAGCGCGACAAAATCATCCGTACCAAATCCGACGTCGTTTGTCGTTTGGGTAGCAACGATCGGCGTGCTCTGCTGCGCTACGAACGCTGCATAGAGGTTCGTGTCGTCGTAGAGTAGGTAGACATCGGTGCGTTCGGCCGCAGGCGTGCGGGTGGTCACGTTCTCCCATGTCGAATCGCTCGGAACTTTTCCAGCCTGCCATGCGGGATCGCGCATCGAGGGATCGAGAGTGAGCGGGTGCGGCGCTCGCACAACCGTGAATGAAAAGGTCGGCGGCTCGGCCGCCCGGGCCTGGGCAGCCAGGCCGACCGCGAGTAGGATTATGGAGATAAGCGTTCGCGCCGCCTTCATCGGACTCATAATCGCTCGCCGGCGCGATAAACGTCCTCAGAAACGGCCTCAAAAGTTTTTGATTGGAGAACCCGATGAGCGTCTACGAGTTTGGCCCGTTTCAATTAAATGCAATGCGCCTCACGCTCCATGCCGGCGGACGGAGCGTCGCCCTCGGACGGCGGGTCCTCAGCACACTGGTGGCGCTGGTTGAGAATGCGGGTGCCGTTATGGAGAAGGAACGGCTGCTCGAACGCGTTTGGCCGGAAGGGTTTGTTGAAGAGGCTAACCTCACGCAAAACGTCTACGTGCTGCGCAAAACGCTGGCGGAGCACGGAATGCGTGACGCGATCGAAACGGTGCCTCGCCGCGGTTACCGGTTTACTGCCCCGGTGCGGATCGCCGTCGAGGCTTCCTCGCCGGTGCCGCGGCGGGGCTTAGCGGCAGCGCTCGCAGGCCTGGCGTTCGTAGCCGCATCCTTTGCGCTTGTCGCAAGTTCCGGCCACACATCGACGGCGCAGGATACGCTCTCCGAGCGGGGCGCGCGCCTTTACCAGATCGGACTTTACTACTGGAATTTACGTACGCGTGAGGGCGTCGCGAAAAGCTTCAACTATTTCACGCAAGTCGTCGAAAGCGACCCGCTTTCACCGCTAGGCTATGCAGCGCTCGCCGATGCAAACCTGACGATGGGCGATTATTGTTACGGAACGCACCGCCCGCCGGTGTATTTCGCGCGAGCGCGAGAATACGCTCGAAAAGCGCTCGCACTCGATCCGAACTCCGCTGAGGCGTACGCCGCATTGGGCTTCGTCGCACTACGAAACAACGACGTAGCGGACGGCATGGCCGCCCTGCGCCGGGCGATCGCGCTGGATGCATCGTACGGACCCGCGCACGAGTGGTACGGTATCGCGCTGCTCAAGCAAGGAAAACGCCCGCAAGGTTTGCGCGAACTTGAAACCGCCGCGAACCTCAATCCGCTCTCCGTTGCTGCAAGCGCGTGGCTCGGGTCTGCAGCGCTGCAAAACCGGCGGTTCGGCGACGCGATTACATACTCGCGGCAGGCGCTGGAGTTGTCACCGCAGCGCGCGGATGCGCTCGTAATTATCGGCAAGAGCTACCAGGCGCAAGGGAATTACGCCGCCGCCTCCGGCGCTTTGCAGCAAGCGCGCGCGCAGTTTAGATTTGCGCGCGCGCATGTTGGCCGAAATCACCGCTCCGCATTCGAGAACGCGGCGCGTCCCGAGTGATTTCCTATAACGCGGTTGTATTGTTCGGCGTACCCCAGCCGGTTGGACCGTCGTAGCCTGTCTGCGCGTGGCAGATGTAGGTTATAGAGCAGCTGCCGTTGCTTCCACTCGTCACGTCGAATAGAGCGGAAGTTCCGCCATGCGTCCAAATCGTTTGCGCATTACTCAGCGTCGAAGCATTGCCCTTCAGAGCGTATGCAGCCGCAATGATCGGCGAAGATGCACTCGTTCCGCCGACGATCCAGAAGCAATTCGGCGGCGTGCAATGCGGCGCGCCGGGAATCGGCGTCGAATCGTAAACTAAAACGCCGGTGTTCGGGTCGGCAACCGCCGAGATGTCGGCCTCAGAGCGCTTATGACATGACGGGTCGTGCTGCCACGACGGCTTTGCTACAAACGCGCTGCATCCGCTGCCGGAGCCGCTCCACGCCGATTCGCTCCATCCGCGCGTGTTCGATGCGTGGATGAGGTGCGTACCGCCTACGCAAACGACTGTAGCAAACGAACAAGGCTGCTGAGCTCCCGTTCCATTGTCGCCCGCGCTTGCCGTGAGAATGTGGTCCGGATGGTTAAAAGCCGAACTCGAAGACGCAAACTCCGAACCACCGAAGCTGTTGCTGACCTGGCGCGCCCCCATGGTGACCGCGCGATTGTCGCCTGCCCCTAGGTTCGAGAATGCATTGCTGGCCGTCTCGACGAGGATGATTTTACACTTCGGGCAGATGGCCGACACCATGTCCAAATCGAGAGAGATCTCCAACGCCCAGCCATCGTTGGTGGATGGATAGCTCCCTTGCACGCCGTTTTGGTTAACTTTCTTGAAACAGCCATTGGCTGTTGTGCACGCACCGAGCGCGAATGTCGAACGATACTTGTTCATATCGCTTTCGGCAGTTGGGTCGTTAAACGCATCGACAATAGCGACGGTTTGCCCGGACCCGGCCGTTGTGGACGGCAATTTGTAAGCAGAGCGCAAATCGGTCGGCCGATATTGGCCGTTGACGTCCGGCGAAACAAGATCCGGAGCCAAATTAGCTCCGCCGATATCCGTACGTACGAGCGAATCGCAACGCGCGTAACCAATCGGAACGATAGCGCTGCACGCACGCACGACGTTCAGACCGAGATTGGCTGCCACCGACTGTGTGACGTCGCCGCTTGTGTCGCTCGGCGCGGTGGGCGGCGCCATGGACATATGCCCGCCGCACGCGGTCAGCGCGCAAACAAAGATCGAAGCTCCAAGTGAAATGAAAAATTTCCGCACGACAAACTCCTCCGCAAAAACGGTCCGCGGAGAAAACGTGCGGGCACCCTGATTATGGCAGTGGGCCACCGGCCGGGATAGGGCCGGTATGCCCTACTTGATTATGGTGCGGTTCGGGGTGGGTTAAGCCGATACAAGTCTTATACTCTCGCGCATTTTACCGAAGTGCTGTTTAGATCGGCGCGCTTGTATACGAGTACGATGCGCGCTTTGGACGTATAGCCCGATCGCTCGAAAACTATCCGCTACCGTTTAGCGCTGCGCAACGATTGCGATAGCCCAACCCGAACCGGTACGGGTACGCACAAGGTATCCGTCGGGCGTGCGATCGTAGACCTGATAGCCGGCTGCAAGCGCTTCGGCGAGACTCTTGAAGACAACCAATCCGAACATGATCGCGCAATATACCCACGAGAATGACACGTAACAATAAGCGAGCGCTTACGCCGGTATAAACAAAGGAAGGCCGGGCTAATGCCCGGCCTTCAACACTGATGCTCGTCAGCTTTTTTTAACGCTTCTTGCGACCCGTCGTCTTCTTCGCGCCGCCTTTGCGAACGGGCGCCGCTTTACGCGTTGCGCCTTTCTTTGCAGCGCCTTTCTTTGCAGCGGGTTTTGCCGCGGATTTGCGTCCCGCGCCCTTGCGCGACATCACCATTTCCTTGAGTGCCTTCGCGGGCAGAAACTTGAAAACGCGTTTTGCGGGAACCTTGACCGGCTCGCCGGTGGCAGGATTGCGCGCGACACGCGCGGCGCGATCGCGCACCTTAAACTGACCAAACCCGGGGATCTTCACCGCTTCGCCCGAGCAAACGGCGCTCTGAATGTCTTCGAAAATGCCGTCGACCAGTGCGACCGCATCCTTGCGCGACATTTCGTACCGCTCCATAGCGGAACGGACCAAATCGACTTTATTCATCGGCTTCCTCTCATGCCTTGTTTGTGCTGATCCAGGTGACGCAAAATGCGCCATTTTTTGCCTTGCAGTACCGCGTTTTTTGCGGTTTTCCTGCGAAAAACACACGCAGGATTTGCGCATTGCACAACGTAGTGCGCGCGTTGCATTTGCACGCGGCGGCGTTTTTGCAAAATTCGGATCGGCAAAAATGCCCTAAGACGGCGAGCAGGCCGGCGGAGCACGCCCGCCAGCCTCTCTGCCCGCACGTCATCACCGCACTGCTCGAGGAACGCCGTTGCACCGGATGGTACGCCGCGCGTCCTGGGGGAAGGCCGGCGGCTCACCGGCGTTCATCTTCGCCGGGATAACGACCCGGCGGGAACGTTTCATCGCGCCCGTCGAGTGTTGTCAACGTAGCACGCGGTGCGTCCAGCAAATATAGGACGTTTGGGACCGCATCCGAGGGCTTGTGCCCGCCCGTTGGGACCAAGACCCAACCACCGCAATTCCCTGCGGCGCGCGCTTGCACGGGGGTATGTTCAGCAACGACTAGATTGCAAAAGGATGACTCACCGTGAATATCGTGCGCACAACGATAGCAGTACTTCTCAGCATCGCCACGCCGATGACGGCAGTTGCGCAGCCTCACGTTATTGCACAGCTCGGCACCGCGCCGCTCATCGGTAGGATTGCCTCTACGCCGCAGCTCCGGGAAGACATCAGGAAAGAAGCGCGGCTTTTTGAACTCGCCGGCGCCAAGCTCGGGTTGACGCCGGCGCAATATGCGCAAGCGCTGAGCCGCATTAACGCGGGCCAACTTTCCTATGTCACGATTCCGCGCCATCTTGACGCCATGAGCTGGGCCAGTGCCGGCCACGTCTACGTGTTGCATGACGTCGTTATTCCGGCGAACACCCGCGGCTGGGAAACCGATCTAACGACGTCGGGCCAGCTAATCGCGCTCTTCATTCCGGCGCGCTGCGGAAATCTCTCGATCGTTCGCAAGCCCCTGATGCACGTCGCGCAAGCCGCGCCGGCGGTAGTCGCGCCGTCGCCCGTAGTCGCGCCGACGCCGGTACCTTCGACGCCCTCAACCTCGCAAATGCCCGCCGTCGTCTTACCGCAGGCCGCGCCGGCGACTCCCGCACCGTATGAAAGCGCCGCCGTCGCAGCTGCGCCGGTGACGCATCACGTGCGGCTATGGCCCTTGCTGCTGCTCGTTCCGATCGTCGCGTTATTCGCCGGCCACCGCGGGACGACGCACGTCCCGGCAATCGGCACGACACCGAAGCAAGCGCCGCCGCCGGTGTCCGCGCCGACGCCGCCGCCGACGGGCTGTACGCCACCGCCGAACTGAAAGAGTGACGCCGCTAGCCGGCGATAGATTGCGGCTGCTCGTGCAAAATGCGCTCGATCGCGGCTTCGATGCGATCGTATCCCTTGTCGCCGGCTTGAAAATGCCGCAGCTGATGCGATCGATCGAACAAGTAATACGCAGGCACGAACTGGTTCTCGAAGCGGTCGACGATTGTGTGCTCGTTGTCGATTGCGCACGGCTGCGTGAGCTTCATCGCCTCGAGCGCGTCGTTGCGGACCGCATCGGCGTCGAGTTCATCGGCCGATCGCGGCTGATGCACGCTAATAAAGGCGAGGCCGTCTTTCGCGTACTTTTCGCGCCACGCGTTGACCTGTTCAACGACGTCGTGGCAGATGTAACACGTTATCGACCAAAAATGCACGAGCACCGGGCGCCCGTCTAAATCTTCGGGCTTCGGCTCGCCGTTGATCCAGGTCGCAACCCCCTCCAGCGACGGGAGGGGGCTGCGCATCCGTAGGGCCATTACGCTTTTTGAAGCAGCGCTTTGCCGGGCTTCCATTCGGCCGGGCAAAGGCCGCCCGTTTGCAGCGCTTGCAGTACGCGAATCGTTTCTTCGACGCTGCGTCCGACGTTGTCGTCCGTCACGACCGCGTACTTGAGAATGCCTTCAGGGTTGATAATGAACAGACCGCGTTGCGCGACGCCTGACGCTTCGTCAAGCACGCCGTACGCGCGCGCCGTTTCCTTCGCATAATCCGCTGCGAGCGGAAACTTCAGGCCGGCGATACCGTTCTGCTCGCGCGGCACTTTCATCCATGCCCAATGGCTATGCTCCGAATCGCACGACGCGCCCAAAATTTCAGCGTCGAATTCTTTGAATTCGTCGTACTTATCGGAGAGTGCGGTAATCTCCGTAGGACATACAAACGTGAAGTCCAGCGGATAGAAGAAAAAGATCAGCCACTTGCCGCGATAATCGGCGAGCTTGACTTTCGCGCCCAGGTTTTTCGCACTGGTCGCGCCCTTGGTGCTCGGCAGCTCGAAATCCGGTGCCGGTTTCCCAACCTGTGCCAACATTCGACGAGGTTCACCTTCTGTATAGCGTGAGTGTGATATGGCGCCCGCGCCGTCGGGGCGCGGACTCCCGACAGTTTACCCGAAATCGGCAAAAGTGAAAATGACTTTCACATCAATAGCGATATGCCATCTAAAGGCGACATTATGTCGCTTATACTTGACATGATGTCGCCTATACCGTACACTTTACCCCATGAAGACTGCCAACCCGACCGACCTCGCGAAGCGTCAGTACAAAGTCCGGTTCTGGATTGCAATGATCGCCTACGTAATCGTCATCTGGCCGATCACCGATGCAGTCGGACGCACTGCGGGCTCCTGGAAGGTCGTACTCGCGCTTACGCCGCTCATTCCGATCGCGGCAATCTTCATCTTCGCCGTGCAGATGATTCGCGGCATCGACGAACTCGAGCGTCAGATTCACATCGAAGCGCTCGCAATCGCGGCCGGCGTTACCGCGCTGGTTTCAGTGACGTACGGTTTTCTTGAAGTTGCGCACTTGCCGCGTCCCAGTGCATGGTTCACGTACGGACTCGTCATGCTCTCATGGGCTATTGCTACGCCGTTCGTTTCCCGGAAGTACAAAGGGTGAAGAATCGCATCCGCGTCCTACGCGCCGAACGCGACTGGTCGCAAGCGGAAGTGGCGGATCGTCTGGGCATCGCGCGTCAGACCGTCAACGCTCTGGAAGCCGGTAAATACGCACCCAGTTTGCCCCTCGCATTCAAGATTTCGAAGCTTTTCGAACAGCCCGTTGAACAAATTTTCGATCCCGATTCGGTAGAGGAGTAGCTCATGAAACGTTTGCTTTTCGCAAGCGTGCTCGCCGCGAGCACGCTCTGGTTGCACGCGCCCGTAAGGGGTGCGGTACCACCGCCGCTTCCAAAACCGGCGGCATCACTAACGTCCGGAAGCATCCGCGCCGACGTGTACGGCACGCCCGGTAAACCGCCACTGATCTTCATTCCGGGCCTTATGTGCGGACCATGGGAGTGGGCGCGTGAAATCGCAGATTTAGCGCCAAATTACACAATTTACGCGTTAACGCTGCCCGGTTTCGACGGACAGGCGCCGGTGCAAGCAGATCCCTTCCAAACGGTGAGCGCCGATTTTTGGACGCTGCTGGAAACGCAGAAAATCGAAAAGCCCATCGTCATCGGCCACAGCTTGGGCGGGACGCTCGGCATCATGCTCGCAGAGCAGCACGCCGATCGTTTGCGCGCGCTCGTTGCGGTAGACGGTATGCCGATCTTCCCGGGAATGCAGCTCATGGCGGCAGATCAGCGCACAGCTGCCGCACAACGTATGAGTTCGCTGCTTGCATCGATCGACACGCCCGCACAATTCGAAATGGCGGAAAAGACATATTCGCTTCCGTACCTGATCACGTCGAAAAGCGATATCGACGCGATCGCGCCGCTCGTTGCGCGTAGCGATCCGAAGGCAACGGCGCAATGGGTGCAAAGCGATATGCTGCTCGATCTGCGCCCGCAGCTTCCTCGAGTTACCATCGCGATGCTGGAAATCGCGCCGTTCGACCCGCAGTTCGATCCCGCGGGCCCGGCCAAACTCGGGAGCGCTGCGGCAAAGCAAGCGTACTATGCCTCACTGTTGCCCGGCGCGGCTCACGCGAAGGTCGAAGTCGTCGAACCGTCGCGCCACTTCATCATGTACGACCGGCCGCAACAGCTCCACGATCTTCTTACGGCGTTTCTGGCGTCCGTGCGCTAGCGGTTACGTCCGGCAAGAGGGCAGGCGGTGGATTGAAAACCGCCAACCTTCAAACGGGTCCTTACTGATGGGCTCCGGCCCTCTTGCCGCTGGCACCCAAAACATTTGCATGACCGTATTCGATCTTCCATACACGCCGGACGTTGAAGAACAGACGCGGCCGCTTTTCGAACGCGTCGCTCACGTCATCCCTGCAGTTGAATGGCCGCTGCACGCGCCGTACGTAGCCCAAATCAACCGGCTCAAGCGGGAGCGCAACGCCGTCATTCTCGCGCACAATTATCAGGTTCCGGAGATCTTCCACACCGTCGCGGATATCGTCGGAGATTCGCTCGGCCTGGCGATCGAGGCGGGACGCACCGACGCGGACGTGATTGTCCTGTGCGGCGTGCACTTCATGGCGGAAACCGCCAAACTGGTCAATCCCGACAAGACCGTGCTGGTTCCCGATTTGCGCGCCGGCTGTTCGCTGGCCGAATCGATCACGGCGGCCGACGTTCGTTTGCTGCGACAGCGGTATCCCGGCGTGCCCGTCGTCACGTACGTCAACACGTCGGCGGAAGTCAAAGCGGAATCCGACATTTGCGTAACCAGCGGAAACGCGGTGAAGATCGTCAACTCGCTCGGCGCCAAACGCGCTATTTTTTTACCGGACGAGTATCTCGCCAAATACGTCGCCTCACAAACCGACGTCGAGATTATTGCCTGGAAGGGCCACTGCGAAGTGCACGAGCGTTTCACCGGCAAACAAATCCGCGCGTATCGCGAAGACGATCCGGCCTTGATTGTGCTCGCGCATCCCGAGTGTCCGCCGGACGTATTGGCGGAGGCGGATTTCGTTGGGTCGACGCAGGGGATGGCGAGCTACGTCGAGCGCGCGCGCCCTTCACGCGTCGTAATGATCACGGAATGCTCCATGGCCAGCAACGTTTCGGCGCAGTTTCCCGAGATCGAGTTCGTGCGGCCGTGCAATCTGTGCCCGCACATGAAGCGCAACACGCTGCCGAAAGTGCTGCACTCGCTGCAAACGATGCAATACGAAGTAACGGTCGAGCCGCACGTTGCCGAGCGCGCGCGCGCGGCCGTGCAGCGCATGCTGGACGCTTCCGCAGGCTAACATGCGAAGCGATGTCATTATCGTAGGCGCCGGCATCGGCGGTTTGATGGCGGCGCTGAAACTGGCGCCGCGCAAGGTTACCGTGCTCTCAAAGACGGCGCTGGGAAGCGGCGCCGCAACGGATTGGGCGCAAGGCGGAATCGCTGCCGCGATTGGCGCGGACGATTCGCCCGCATTGCACAAGATCGACACGCAGCGTGCTGGTGCAGGGCTTTCGGACGAAGCGATCGTCGAGATTCTCACCCACGACGCGCCCGCGCGCATTGAAGAACTGCTCGAACTGGGCGCGGCATTCGATCGCACCGAAGCCGGTGCGCTCGCGCTCGGACGCGAAGCCGCGCACACCCGCCGCCGCATCATCAAGGCCGGCGGCGATGCGACCGGTCACGAGATTCTCAAAACGCTGATCGCTGCTGTGCGCGCAACGCCGTCGATCACGGTTCTCGAACATACGATTGCCGACGATCTCATCGTCGTTCGCGGGCGCGTGCATGGCGTGTACGCGCATGACGCGTTGACCAACGAGGCGCTCATACTGCGCGCAAATGCGTCGGTGCTTGCGAGCGGCGGCATCGGCCGCGTTTACCGTTTTACGACCAACCCGCCGCAATCAACGGGCGATGGGATTGCGATGGCTGCACGAGCCGGCGCTGTGCTCAGCGACATGGAATTCGTGCAATTTCATCCTACGGCGCTCGCCGTCGCCGGCGATCCGTTACCGCTGGTAACCGAAGCCATTCGCGGTGAAGGCGCGATTTTGCGCAACGACCTGGGCGAGCGCTTCATGCTTGACGCGCATCCCGATGCGGAACTTGCCCCGCGCGACGTCGTTGCGCGCGGCATCTTCTTTCAGCAGCGCAGCGGGCGCACCGTGAGTCTGGATGCACGCGATGCAATCGGCGAGCGCTTTCCGCAGAAGTTTCCTACGGTTTTCGCTGCGTGCGCCAACGCCGGCATCGATCCGCGGCGCGTCGCAATTCCCGTCACGCCGGCGGCGCACTATCACATGGGCGGCATCGCCGTCGATTCGTGGGGACGTTCGTCGCTGCCCGGTTTGTGGGCATGCGGAGAAACCGGCGCGAGCGGCGTGCACGGTGCGAATCGTCTTGCAAGCAATTCACTGCTCGAAGCGCTGGTGTATGCAACACGGGTTGCAAAAGACATCGCGGGCGCGATGGCGCCGGAGAATGGCGTGTCAATCCCGCAATACCGGCACATCACCGTTGCCGATCAGACGTGCGCGCAAGCAGTAGCGGACGTGCGCGCGGTGATGTACGCAAACGTCGGACTCATACGCAACGAAACGACTCTGCAGGCTGCACTCGCGCGGCTCGCGACCCTTGAAACCGCGCACTCCGCCCCGAGCAGCGAACTTCGGAATCTGTTGACCGTCGGACGGCTGATCGCGCAAGCCGCCCTCGCGCGCAAAGAAAGCCGCGGCAGTCATTACCGCACCGACTATCCAAACGTCGACGATGCCTTCGCCAAACGTTCGTTCACCACGCTCGCAGGCGTCGCTTAGCGCGCCTCCGCGGCTCCTGATCGAGCCGATCGTTCGCGCCGCGCTGCTTGAAGACATCGCGCACGGGGGAGATCTGACCACCGAGGCGATCGTTCCCGCCCAACTGCAAGCTCGAGGCGAAATTCGTGCGCGAAAAGCCGGCGTCGTCGCCGGTGGAGACGCGGCACGGCTTGCATTCGAATTACTCGATCCGCAGACGCGATTCGAGGTGCGAGTTCGCGATGGCGCGACCGTCGCAGCCGGTGAAGCGGTCGCTACGATCGAATCCGGCGCACGGGCGTTGCTTACGGGCGAACGCACGGCGCTTAACCTCATGTGCCGCCTGTCGGGAATCGCCACGGCGACACGCTCGCTCGTCGATCTCGTCGAGCCGCATCGCGCGCAGATCGTTTGCACGCGCAAAACAACGCCGGGACTGCGCGTAATGGAAAAATACGCGGTACGCTGCGGCGGCGGCAGCAATCATCGCTTCGGTCTCGACGACGCGGTCCTTATCAAAGACAATCACCTTGCGCTGGCGGGATCGATCGCCCGGGCGGTCGCCGCCGTTCGCTCGCGCGCGGGACATATGGTGAAGGTCGAAGTCGAAGTCGACACGCTGGAGCAGCTTCAGCAGGCGCTCGGACTGGATATCGACGCCGTGCTGCTCGACAACATGACGCCCGAGCAGCTGCGTAGAGCGGTCGAAATGGTCGGCGGCCGCGCGATCACCGAAGCGTCAGGGTCCATCACGCCGGAGCGTATTGTTGCCATCGCGGCAAGCGGCGTCGATTTAATCTCGTCAGGGTGGATTACGCACAGCGCTCCCGCACTCGATTTGGGACTAGACATCGAGGCGTAGGCCGCCCTTCGACAAACTCAGGATGACAAGACGGGAACCGCGAAGAGGACGCCATGGACACCCGTAACGCACCTAAAGTGGAGGCCGCGCCCAAGGCGGCGCACGATGCCGACGTGCCGCAAGCGCTGATCGATTTCATGTCGTCGGGGTGGGAAGACGCACCCATCAAGGTCGCGACGATTCCGCAGAGCGACCGCTTCAAAAAGCGCCGCGAAGCGCTCTCACGCGCGTACCCCGGAGCGTACATCGTTATTCCGGCCGGCCACGAGCAAGTGCGTGCGAACGATACGAATTTCCGTTTTCGTCCGTCCAGCGACTTCGCATATTTGGTGGGAGCGGGCGAACCCGGCGGTCTTCTCGTGCTCGAGCCGCGTAACGGCGGGCACGATGCGGTTCTCTTCGTTCCGCCGCACAATCGCGGCCAAGCGGAGTTCTTCACCGACCGGGTGCACGGCGAACTCTGGGTCGGGCGCCATCGCGGCGTCGACGAGAGTCAGATCTATTTCGACGTCGACCGCTGCCGCCCGATCGGCGAGATCGAAACGTATTTGAGCGATCTGCGCGTTCGCGGCTGCGAAGTGCGCCACATCGACGAAGATCGCGACCTGGCAACCCACATTGCCGAGATGCGTCTGATCAAAGACGAATACGAGGTCGGCGAGCTGCGTAAGTGCGTTGAGATCACCAAGCGCGCGTTCGAGGACGTAATTCGCATTCTGCCGCATGCAAAGTCCGAACGCGAAATCGAAGCGGCGTTTTGGAGCCGCGCGCGGATCGAAGCCAACGACGTCGGTTATTTGACGATCGCGGCTGCGGGACACCATGCGTGCACTTTGCATTGGAATCACAATACGGGCGAAATCCGCAAAGGCGATCTCCTGCTGCTCGACGCCGGCGTCGAAGCGGAATCGCTCTACACTGCCGACATCACGCGCACGCTACCGATTTCCGGGGAGTTCACGCCCGAACAGCGCACCATTTACGAGCTGGTCCACGAATCGCAGAAGGCGGCGTTTGCGAAAGTCAAGCCGGGCAACGACTTCCTCGATCCGAATCGCGCGGCGATGCAAGTGCTCGCGCAAGGTCTGATCGAGCTTGGCATTCTCAAGTGCTCGCTCGATGAAGCGCTCGATCCCGAGAAGCAATTCTATCGCCGTTTCACGCTGCACAACGTCAGCCACATGCTCGGCATCGACGTGCACGACTGCGCGCGCGCTCGCAGCGAGAACTACCGCTACGGAAAACTGCGCGAAGGCATGGCGCTCACCGTCGAGCCGGGATTATATTTCCAGCCGGACGATGCGACGGTCCCGCAGCGGTTCCGGGGCATCGGCGTTCGCATCGAAGACGACGTCGTTGTGACCGCAAACGGCCACGATAACCTGTCCGCAATTCTGCCGTCCGCACCGGATGCGGTGGAAAGATGGATATCGGACCTGCAGACGCGTTAATCGTCGTCGACGTTCAAAACGATTTCTTGCCCGGCGGCGCCCTCGCCGTCCCAGGCGGCGGCCGCGTGATCGAACCGATCAATCGCATCATGCCGCGCTTTTCGTATGTCGTCGGAACGCGTGACTGGCATCCGCGGGAACATCCGCATTTCATCGAACACGGCGGCCCGTGGCCTTATCACTGCCTGCAAGATACCGCCGGGGCGCAGTTTGCGGCAAAGCTCGATACAAGCCGGTTCGATGAAGTGGTGAACAAAGGCGCGGCGCGTCACACACACGGTTACAGCGCATTCGACGATACCGATCTGGCGCAGCGGCTGCGTGCGCGCGGTGTTGCGCGAGTCTTCGTTGCCGGCCTTGCTACCGATTATTGCGTGCGCGCGACCGCGCTTGCGGCACTCGATGCGGGCTTTGAGGTGACCGTCATTACCGACGCGATTGCTGCGGTGAACGTGAAATGCACCGATGAAGCCGATGCGCTGCGGGAAATGGCTTCGCGCGGTATCCGGTTCGCAACGACGGATCAACTGCTCGTCACTGCATGACGGTTCGAGAGGCTCACGTCGACAATCCGCGGGTCTACCGCGATCAAATTCTCGAAGTCGAACCAACCGGGATCGAGTTCGTCACGCCCGAGCAGCGACACGGATCGCCGCGGCAACTCTTCGGACTGTGGTTTTCAGCCAACGCCGAGATTGCGACGTGGATGGTCGGCGTCTTTGCGGTCGCGCTATACGGCACGAGTCTTGCAGGCGCGGCGCTCGGGCTGCTCATCGGCAACGTGCTCGGATATACGCTGCTGGGAGTGCTCGCGATCATCGGCCCGCGGTACGGCGTGCCGCAGATGGTTGCATCGCGCCTGGCATTCGGGCGCTACGGCAACGCGGCGCCGGCCGCGCTGAGCTTTCTCGCAGGCGTCGGCTGGTTCGCGATCAACACCGTTTTTGGCGCCTATGCGTTTCAAACGATAACGCAGTTGCCGTACGCGTTTGCGCTCACGCTCATGCTGCTCGCGCAAATCGTTCTTGCGGTCTACGGCTACAATCTGATCCACTGGTTCGAACGTATCAGCGCGATACTGCTTGCAGCCGGATTCGCACTGCTCGGCTACGTCACGTTCGCGAGAACCGACTGGCACGCAACCTTTAATTCCCACGCACCACTCGCGTCCGGCGGTGAAATTGGGGGAATCATCCTTGCAACGGCGCTGGCATTCTCGTATGCGACCGGGTGGGTGCCATGCGCCTCGGATTACTCGCGGTATCTGCCGGATTCGACCGATCCGCGGCGCATCTGGTGGTATGCGTTCGCCGGAGCGGCGCTGCCGTGCATTGCGCTCGAAATCATGGGCGCTGCGACGGTGACCGCGGTGCACACGATGAATCTGAGCGAAGCGAGCCCGACGCAAGCCATTAAATTACTTCTCGGATCCGGCCCCGTCGCGACGCTGGTGCTCTTAACCGTCATGCTCGGCACGCTGACCGCGAACTGCATGAATCTGTACTCCGGGGCAATGGCGGCGCTCGTCGTCAAATTTCCGAAACCGACATGGCGCGCTCCGCTGATCATGGGACTTATCTTCGGACTGCTTACCGCCTCGATATTTTCGGTCGCGCATACGCCGCCGGCGGTTACCGCGGGTTTCGCAATTGCGGTTGCGATCGTTATCGCATTCGTCGCCCGTTTTCGCTTACGGCGCTGGCGCGCGGCGATCGTGGTCGGCGTGCTTGGAGCGCTGCTCGCCTCCGGCGGCGGTCATCCCGACGAAACGGCAAAGCTCTACACCAACTTTCTGTTGCTGCTTTCGTATTGGGCCTCGCCGTGGGCGGCCGTCGTGCTCGTCGATTGGCTGCAGCGGCGCAGCACAGCCGGGCAGCAGAACGATTTTGAAAACGGTCCGCGCCTGCGCAGCGGCCTGTACGCATGGATCGCGGGCCTGGCGGCGTCGCTTCCCTTTTGGAATCAAGCGTGGTATACGGGCCCGTTCGCGCGAGCATTTCCGCAGCTCGGCGATTTATCATATTACGTCGGTTTTGTGGTTGCAGCGATCGTTATGATCGCCGGCCGGCGGTTATTTCTTGATACGCGCGAGCTGCGAGGCGTGAATGTACCGGGCGAGTTCCTGACGCGCTAGCCCGTCTACCCCGAGCAGCTCCACTTCATAGGCGTCGCGCCGCTTCGAATCTTTGACGCTGCCCGTAATGCGACCGCGCAATTGAATTTCTTCAAACGGGCGCCGCAGCAGTTTACGGGGCACGCGCTTCTGTCCAAGAGGCGCCGCGACCAGCTCGTCGTCGTTGCCCTTATGAACTCCCAAGATCACGTCGGGAAGCCGCACCGCCAAGTAAACCGTTTCATCTTTGCGCAGCGTTTCGTGGCAACGCAGCCGTAGCGCGTTTCCGGTTATGTCGCTCGCGCCGCCGATACCAAAGGTTCGCGGGTTATCGATGCGATAGCTGACCGTGACGTCATCCGGAACGCGGTAATTGATAAATTGGGAAATGTCGACGAGCGCGGTGTCGTAACTGCGCGCAGACGCGGAACGCACCAGCATCGCGGCTTCCTGTTCGAGCGCGTTGCCCTCCTCTTCAGGCATCGCCTCAATGGCAACGGCGTACTCGAAGCCGGGGCCGCCGTTTCGCGGGGTGTATCGCGCGGCCACGACACCCGCAACGTTCAGCAGCTTCCCGTTTGAAAGACGCCATTCAAACGACAGCGCCGCTCCGCGCTCCATGCTCCTGTTCGTGTGCAAACGGCATCCGGAAACGGCGATATGAAGCAGCGTCGCCGGAATGGACTCCGCGGCCCCGCGGACGCGCATCTTTACCGGCACGTCGAAAGTAGGCTTAATCGTCTCCGTTTGTGTCGGCGCTGTAGGCGAGGCGCCGTCCTTGTTCAGCCCGGCCATAGTGGTTATTAGCGTACTACAGCTTGGCTGCTTTTTGCCAGGAGCTTACGCAGGCTTAACGTTCGCCTTACCCGCACGAAGGCCGGTGTATCGGGAAACAGACGCGTTTGCGCCAAGTACTAGCGATAGCACATTTCGGAGGTATGCCGCGTGTTGAACGTCGAGCACGTTCGCAAAGATTTCGGCGCCGTCCGGGCCGTTCGAGACGTCACGTTTAACATCGCGACGGGTTCGACATTCGGATTACTCGGGCCTAACGGTGCCGGCAAAACCACCACGATGCGCATGATCGTGGGCATTTACGCGCCCGACGGCGGGAGTGTCACTTGGAACGGCCGCCGCATCGACGACCGCGTGCGGCGCCGCTTCGGATACATGCCCGAAGAACGCGGCCTATACGGCAAGATGAAGGTCCGCGAGCAGATTATGTATTTCGGACGTCTGCACGGTCTGACGGACCCCGCGATCGGCAAAAAAACCGACGCGTGGATTCAGAAACTCGGACTGCAGACGTATGCCGATCGGCCGTGCGCGGAGCTTTCAAAGGGCAATCAGCAAAAAGTGCAGGTTGCCGTCGCGGCCGTTCACGATCCGGAACTACTGATTCTCGACGAACCGTTTTCCGGACTCGACCCCGTCAACGCCGAAGTCTTACTTGGCACGCTGAATGATCTCAAGCGAGCCGGAACGACGCTGGTGCTTTCAAGCCATCAAATGTGGCAGCTCGAACAGATCTGCGACACGTTTTGCATCATTACCGCGGGCGAAAACCGCGCATCGGGCACGCTCGCCGAGCTGCGCGCGACTTGGCCCACGCGCGTCATCAAAGTCGAGCCGTCCAGCGATGCAATCAAAAGCATCCTGGAAACCGTCCCCAATGCGCAGGCACTGCCTAGTCAAAATGGCGCTTTGTACTATGAAGTGCCCGCCGGCACCGAGTTACCCGTGCTGTTGCGCAATCTTGTGAACGCGGACGCGGTTACCCGATTCGAAGCCATCGAACCCTCGCTCCACGAAATTTACATCCACACGATCGGACAGGCATGAACGAATTCATCACCGTCTACTCAGCGGAAGTGATGCGCAGGCTTCGCTCCCGCGCGTTCATCGTAGGACTCGTCATCGGTGCACTCGGCATCGTACTGATGATCCGCCTGCCCAGCATCATCGACTCGTTTGCAACGCAGTCCTATCGCGTGATCTTGGCGGGCGATCCGAAACTTATCGAGCAAGCGCGGCCCCTGCTGGAAAAAGACTTCAATATCACCGCAACTGCGCCCGGCCTTACCGCTCCGACCGCCGCCGATCTGCAGGCGCATCATAACGCATCGGCCGTTATCGTGCTCACGCATGGCGCCCACAGCTTGCGGACGGTCTTGTACGAAAAAGATCCGGGCTCGCTGACCACGACCGATCTGCGCCGAGACCTTTTGCCGCTTCACGTCGGTTTTGCGACGAATCTTTCGTCGAACCAAGTATCGGCGCTGCTGAAGATGCCGATCGACGTGCGGCCGCTGGGCTCGAAATTCGGAACCGCCGCGCAAGCCGACGAGGCGCGTCTTGTCGCGAACATTCTGATCTTTTTGCTCTATTTGCTCATCGTCCTGAACAGCCAGTTGATCATGACGTCGGTGGCAGAAGAGAAAACCAGCCGTATCGCCGAGCTGCTCGTCGCATCGGTGAATCCGAGCTCGCTCCTTGCAGGGAAAATCGCCGCGTCGGCAACGCTCGCCATCGTCCAGATGGTGCTTTGGGTTGCAATCGGATTTGCTTTCGGCTCCGGCGCCTCGATGACCGGCCATACGAGCTCGGATAGCGGCCAGCAGACGTTCTCGCTTACCGGAATCTCGCCCACCGACGTCGCCGGTTTCGTGATCTTCTTCTTGCTCGGTTACCTGCAGATGGCAACGCTGTTCGCAGCCATCGGCTCGCTGATCAACCGCACGGAAGACATTGGAAGCATCGGCGGACCGTTCTTCGTGCCGATCATTGCCGCTCTGCTCATCGCCGTTACCGCGCTGCAAGTTCCGGACGCACCCGGTATCGTCGTGGCGAGCTTCGTCCCGCTCATCTCTCCGTTTGTGATGTTCGCGCGCATCGTCGTAAGCAGCCCACCGCTCTGGCAAATTGCTGCGTCGTTTGCGATCAACGTCGCGTCGATTTGGATAATTGCCTTCGTCGGCGGAAAGATCTATCGAATAGGGATGCTGCTATACGGCAGGCCTCCAAAGCTTTCGCAGCTCTGGCACGCGATACGCGCGTAGCGCGCTATTTCGAAGGCGTTTTTCCCAGCGCCCGGATTCTTTCAAGCGTTGCGGTTGTAAGAGCGACGCTGCCCGCGATTTCTTCAGCTTCACGGAGCTGCGCCTCAGCTGCCTCTCGTTCTTCCCGGCATTTGGCGATGCGGCGTTCCGCGCTGCGCGCTTCCACTTTTGCGTTATCCGCAACGCCCGCGGCTCGTTCGGCGCCGGTTTCGCTTTCACGCAGCTTCAATTTTGTCTGAACGACGAGTTTTTGCGCCTCCGCTAGCTGCGATTGCAATTCCGCAACAGCCTTCGCTGCCGCTTCCACAGCTTCACGCGCGGTCCGTACATCGTCCGCTATTTGCGCGTGTGCCAGCACCGCAGCGTCCCTTGCCTGATTTGCCGCATGAGCTTGCCTGATAGCCTGCTGCTCCGCCTCTGCGGCACGGGCTGACGCCGCGCGCTTCTCTTCCAAATTAACTTTCTCGGCTAACGCACGTGCTTCCGCAGCTTCCTTCGCAAGCATCTCTTCGATGTGGCGTGCGTCTTTAAGAAGATTTTCGAGCCTTTTGCGATGTTCGTCGGCCCGCTTCAGCGTGTCATCGCCGGCGCGGACCGGCTGCTCGTCGACCGCCGCGGTGCGCGTACTTTTTGCGGAAGGCTTGAGAACCGGTTGAGTTTCGACGGTCGTCTCGAGGGCATCGAAGGCGGGCACGACGTACAACTCGTCGCTTTCGCGCTGACTTACCTCGAGTTCGGTCAAGACCTCATCAAGGTTCGGTTTTTCGCCGGCGGATTTAGAAGTACGCGCACCAAAAGCGATGTCGGACACGATGTTCATAAACGACCTGTTCTCACTTGGCTTAGGGTGAGAAGCCACGTTCCACCTCCATCGGCGCGCGTAAAGACACTCTCAAAAGCTAATCGGCATAACGCACTTTTTACTCTAGCGCGCGTTGCGATCGGATCGAAAATATTGCAATCGGCTCAACGCGGAGCGACAACCAGTTTGCGAACCAGAGCCTGCTCGCCGACGCCTTGCGTAACGTTGGCCACGACGTAGTACGTCATGCGCGAAGTCACTGCCGGGGCGGATAGTGTGACGGCATTTTGCCCGCTGGGAATGTCGCCTTGTTCGATGGAGTTGCCCGAAGCGTCATTGAGAGAAATTTGCGTATCGCCGTGCTTACCTTGGATCGCGACGGTTATCGTGTCGCCCGGCGCGACCGTATCGCTCGATAACGTCAGAGTAGCCGATGCTGCGGATGTCGCCGATGTTGCGGCTGAATCTACCACGGCATCGGGTAACACCGTCAATCCCACACTCGCTATAGCATCTGCAGCACCGTTACGCGCGTGCAACACCGCCCTTAACTGACGCCCTGCGGTTCCCTGCGGCAGCCGCATCGTTACAAGCCCCGTAGCGTTGATGGCAGCACGCGACCAGAGGCGACCGGCTTCGTCGATAAGCCAAATATCGCCGTCGCGTGCGTTCGTTACGTACGACAATTTGAGCGCGCCGTTTGCGCGAACGACCGGCGTGACGACGGCAAACTCGCTGATGCGCGGCGCAGCGGGCGCCGCCATTGCGCGGTGCGGCGCCATCGCTGCGATTGCAACGTGCCGGGAAATTGATTTGCTGCCGAGGGGCCCCGTCACGTCGACGGCGAGAACGACGTCCCGGCCGGCAGCCGGCGGCACCTTAAAGTGCAGCGTGCCCTGGTGTGCATTCACTAAACCCGCGGTGAGTTGCCGGCCGTCAGCGGTCCGCAACGTGTATTCCATCGACGCCCATCCTTGAAACGCATACGGAACATCGACGGGGCTGCCCGCAAAGACGCGCGAAGGCGCCGCGACTGATTCGATTGCCGGGGTGGCAGTTGCAGCTGCAATTCCGGCAATAATCGTGACTGCCGTCGCGCAGGCTGCAATCGTCACCCACCTGCGCCCAGAATGGTTGCGCGGCGGCGCCGGAGCTTCGAGCGAAAAAGCGATGTCGCCGCCGGCAATCTGCACGATCGCCCGGTCGTACGGGCCGACTTCCGCGACTCGCACGGGAAGCAGCGTTTCCGAAACCGAGAACGGCGCGATCTGTACGTCAAGCGGATACCCCAGAACCGGCTCGCCGCGCAGTCGCGCGCACGTCATGCGTGCACGTAACGCCTGCGCGCTCTGATTTATAATGCGCAGCGCATACGTGGCGGTGCCGGCGCGCTTGTCGCAGCCGGCGAGCGCGAGGTATCCTTCAACTTCCGCGCCGGAAGCCGCAAGTTGAGCGCGTGTTCCGTACAGCGGTGCGCGCGACGTGCGCTGTTCCGGAAGTGCGAGCGCGTATGTAGTAGACATCTATTGCGATATCACCATTTGCGATGTGCTTTTCATCGCAATGGTGCCGGACGAAATGAACGGAGCTAAGAATTGAAAGTTATAAGTAACCGTAACGGTGACGGGGCAGCCGGGCTGGTTGAACGTGCCATCCTGCTCGCATCCGGGATACGGATTTCCGCTCCCATCTTGGCCGGTCCATGACGGCACAACCGTGACGTTGTTCCCGAGCCCTAACAAGATCGACTGCTGCTGCACGTATTGCTGTACCTCACCGGCGGTGTCCGGCGGATCGATCGGACAAGGCCAAGGATCGCTCCCTCCGGCGGTGTGAGCGCATCTACCTCCGCGTACCATTGCAAAGCGCGCGCCAAGACGCGCCGCATTGGCAACCAGATGATACGTATAGAGCGCTCGGCCAAAATCGATTATGCCGAACAACAACGATAGGAGAAGGCCGAAAACGAGCGCATTTTCGACCATGCTCGTGCCACGTTGATAGCGGCTGTCGGTCATTGTCCTTGATCCACCTGCATGGTCGTCGTCGCCGAAATCGGGACTGAATTCGGGAAAAGCGGATAGTTGAGAAGCGGTGTGAACGTCGCAGAAGCAGTGACCTGTTCGTACGTTAAACGCTGCAGCCCCGATCCTTCAGCAGGCAAATCGCACGAAGGATCCGACGAGCCGTCTGAAAAGGTGCAGATGGTCGTCGCGGTAACGACCATCACATTCGATCTCGCACTGCTCGAACAGGTAAACCCTGCGTCTGCGCAGGCCGCGCTCGCGATATCCGCGGTGTCGTAAGCAGTGCGCTGCCCTTGAGATTGCGCGAATTGCGCACCCGCTCGCGCGGCATTGCTGACGCGAACGCTAAACGCCGCGAACCGGCCCGTTTCGATAATCCCAATGACGAGCGTGACCAGCAACGGCAACACGATCGCGAATTCAACCAGCCCGGTCCCGTTCTCGCAGCGCACCAGTTTCATCGGAAAGTTTACTCCGCGAGTTGCGGCGTCTGGCTCAAGCAGTTGCCGCAGCCGGCATCCGGAACCGTGACGACCGCGCCGTTCGCCACGATGTCGGCGGCGACGACGTATGAAATGGTCAGCGTGCTCCCGCCGCCGTCGAGATTGATGTGCGCGTTCGGCGCGTAGAGCATCCCTAGAAGCGACTGCGCCGAGAAGTTTTCGGGTGAAGTAACCGTGCTGGTTTGATAAAACACGATTCCGGGGGCACCGGCCGTGGTCACCGTGGCAGATCCGGCGCCCGTCTGCGCGGGCGGCGCTATGAGGCTCGTGCTGCTGCCGTTGAGGTTAATCTTTCCGCCGACGACGACTGTAACGCCGTTTACTCCGCTTTGGCACGAGGTGCACGTCAGCGTCGCGCCTTTGATGTCTCCCGGCACGACGTAAAGACCGGGTGCCAGATTGATGGTACCGCTCAAGCTGTTATAACAGTTCGGAGTCAGCGACGAACTGAGCGCATCGACGCACGTTGCAAATGGGCCCGGTCCCGGCGTCGTATTCTGCGGAAACATGTCCGTAATCGCTTTGCATCCCGGAATCGTCGGACACGGATCGCTGAATGGCGGAATGCCGCTCGTCGTGATGACGCCCGGAAAGCTGTTTCCGGCGCTTCCACCCGCTCCGATGGACGGCACGTCGATGGTGGCTCCGTTGTCGTTGACGTTTCTCGTCACCATAATGCCGCACGGAGAATGCACGTCACCGTGCTGGATGGTGAGGTCTTTCTGAAGCGACCAAATGCACGCGCCGTTGTTTCCGCGGATCAGCGCGACGGCGCGCGTCGTGACCCAATTCTTGGTGAAGCCCATTACCGATGAGAAAATCGCGGGATGCGATGCCTTCACAATAACTTCAACCGCGTTTGTGTTTCCCGCGTACGGACCTGAATTGGGGGGCGTATTCGCCGTGACGATGACGCTTTGACCATCGTTGGTGAAGCCGTTTTGGCCGGCGGCGTTTTGCGCGGCCGACGTTGGGCTCAAGCCGTTCACCAGCTGCCATGCACCGGCGATCGCCGCGCTGTCGGCAGCCGTTTGTTGAATTCGCTGTTCGTACCGCAGATAACCCATGTCGACCGCGAACGCGGCAAAGCCGAGCAGAACCGGCAGCGACATTACCACAAACAGCATTGCTTGGCCGCGCTGGGATGCGTAGCGTTTCATGGCGTCACCTCCCGCACTGAAGTTATCGCGTGATGACCTGAGGCGTCATAACGAATACGACGTCCGATTGCTGGTTCTGATAGTTCGTCGAGCGAAATAGCTCTCCGAGAATCGGAATGTCGGCGAGCAGCGGAACTTTTTGAATTACTTTATTCTCGATACGCCGCACCATGCCGCCCATGATGATCGACTCACCGGGCTGCGTAATGACGTCGGTCGAGAGTTTGCTCTGTTTGAGCGCCGGGATCAGAAAGCCCGCTTCGCTAACTGCGTCTTGAAAATCGAGATCGGAAATCTCGGGTGTGATCTTTGCTTCGACCGCGCCGTTACCGAGCAGCGTCGGCGTTACGTTGAGCTGCACGCCGAACGGCTGATACTGAATGCTGACTTGACCCAGGCCGGTCGAGAACGGAATCGGAAACGACCCGCCGACCAGGAAGGTAGCGTTGTTGCCCGGCGTCGTTACCAGATCCGGTGAGGAGAGCATCCGCGCGTGGCCCTCTTGCAAAAGCAAGTTCAGCGTCGGCGCCAGCGTGATCGTGCGGAAGAACGCACCGATCTTCAATGCGCCGCCCGCAGGCTGCGCCGTTTCGACGGCAGGAAAACTCGGCTGCCCGAGCACGTACGTACCGTTTTGTTGGAACGTCGCGGACTGCAACTGCACGCCCAGATTGCTCATCGCCGTCTTGTCGACTTCGAGCACGTAGACTTTGATGTCGATTTGGCTGTTCTGGTCGGTCGCCATGCGATCGACGAGTTTTCCGTCGGCTGCAAGGTATGTGCCGGCAAGACCTTTTGCGCGTTGCAATACGGCTTGCGCCGTGACCGTGTCGCGTACGTGGCCGCTGACGATAACGTTGCCTTTGCCGTCGACATCGACGCGCACGTCGTTGGCGCCCGGAATCGACGCGAGATCGTGCTGCAGCTCGCCGAGGGGGTGCGCAACGGTTACCGCGTTGACGATCGAATAATTTTGCTTCTTCGCGTACTCGTCGAAGCGGCCGAGAACGTCGTTCAAGTTTGCGAACTGCGCGCCGTCGGCGACGTTGCCGCGCACGACGACCGAATTGCGGAAACTGACGACTTGCACGTTCGGAAGATCGATGGACGTGCGCAGCATCTGCGCGAGATCGTCCATGTTTTGTTCCGTTACCGTGACCTCGTAGGTGGCGCGATGCGCGCCTTCCCAGACGAAGACGGTGGTGCGCCCGGGCGCTTTGCCGTTGACCACAAGCTGCGTCGTCCCGATCGGCAGAACGCCGGCGATGCGGCCGTCACCGACCGCGACGCGCGAGAGGCCCGGCGTCCGCAGAACGACCGAGTGCCCCGACTGTACGGAGAGAAGCGCGATCGTTTCGGCCGCGGGTGCCGGAACGGGCGCGGCGAGACCGGCGGCCAGCGCCGCACCGAGGAGCGTTCCAACAATCCGTGTCCGCATGAATAGCCTCCGTCCGATAGGGGTCGTGAGGGTATTATGCCACGCTTGGATACGTTAACACGTCAACAATCAATAGACGTTTAGTAAAGTAACGGTTCAATTTGCCGTTTTTATCTTGCGAGGGCGGCCCGGCCGATGGCATGATGCACCCACCAAAAGCATTGGAGGCAGCATGCGGACCACGACGGCACTGGCAACGGCTCTCGCTCTCGCTCTCCCGGCATTACCCGCCGGGGCGAGCGACAGCGTTCCGCTCCAGCACGTGGCCGCTCAAGCCGGCTACCAGTATCGGTGGTCGCCGGTCGGTTCCTCTCTAGTTCTTTATCGGCCAGGCACGGTGGTTGTGCTATGGCCGGGGGCACAGGTTTACCAAGTTAACGACCACGACGAGGTCACGGATAGCGCGCCGAGCTACTCGCACGGCGATCTCTACGTCACCCCGGCGCTGGCGGACCACCTGGAGGCGTTGGCGCGGCGGTTCTCCCCTTCCGCGGCGTCCGGCGCGGGATCATCCTCGACATTCGATCGCACGGTGCAAGGTGCTATAACCCTGGAGGCTCGACAACTGCAGGGCTCCGAGGCGCTCGATGTCGAGGGCACTGCTCCCTCAGGCGCTCCGATTACAATCACTCTCCTGGCCCAGGTCTCACCCGACGTTCCTACGATTCTCGTGAGCCGTCACGACATTATTAGCGACGTCAACGGGCGCTTCGGAGCTGTGATACCGATCGCGTCCGCCTATGAGCGCGGCACGATTCTCAAAGTTCTTGCCACCTCGGCGACCGGCGTCGCTTCGGCGCAGGCGCAGTTCATCACGGGCGCGCCCAACGCGGGCGTATCGGTTCCACTGGACTCTCACTAACTCTCTGTACAACGAGGAAGCTATGCTGAAGAACATGTTTGCAATGCTCCGCAACGACGATGGCGCGACGATGGTCGAGTACGGCATCATGGTTGCTCTCATTGCCGCTGTCTGCATCGTCCTGATCTCGACGCTCGGCACGAAAGTCTCGGGCGCGTTCTCGACGGTCAACAGCGCGATCTAATACCGCAAACAACACCAAAAAACAACGCCGGGGCTGACTCTCCCCTACAGCCCCGGCTTAATTCACCGAAAAAGAGATCGATGTACGTGCTTTCGCGACTCCTTCGCGACGATGCCGGCGCCACAATGGTGGAATACGCCGTCATGCTGGCCTTCATCGCCGCCGTATGCATCGCTTTGGTCGCCTCGCTCGGAGGCACCACCAGTTCCGAATTTTCAAATTTCAATAGCCAGGTCAACGCGCTATGATCGCGACTTCCCTGGTCTTGATCGCCTCGCTGCTCGCAGCGGTAAGCGACGTGCGTACGCGGCGCATTCCAAATGCCCTGCCGATCGCGCTGTTCGTTTGCGGTCTCGCAGCGAGCGCCTTTGCCGGCTGGCAGCATGCCGCGCTCGACGTTGCAATCGTAGTTCTCCTGCTGATTGCCGGAACGTTCGCGTTTTCGCTCCGGCTCATCGGCGGTGGAGACGTTAAACTGCTCGCCGCAGCGGCCGGAACGCTGGGATATCCGGCAGCCGTCACGTTCGTTCTTTCGACGCTCGTTTGCGGCGGCGTCATCGCCGTCGTCTACGCCACGATGCGCGGACGTTTACGCACGACGCTTACAAACGTCCAAGCGATCGCGCTTCCGATCTTTGCCGGCGCGCAGCCGGCGCGAGTTGAAAACGGCCTGGCAATGCCGTACGCGCTGGCGATTTTCGCAGGCGCTTGTTTTACCGCCATCGCGAGCGGCCTGGCGCCGCATTTGAGGTTGTCATGGTAGCTACTATGAATACGCGGCGCACGACGCTCATCGTTGCCGTCGTCGTTGCACTCGCAGCCGGCTGGCTGCTGCTCACATACCTTTCAAATCTGCAGCGGCAAGCCAATGCGAATAGCGCACCCGTGCAAATCGTCGTTGCGGCGCAAGAGATTCCGGCGCGCGTTCCAATCACGGCGGCGATGTTGAACAGCGTAACGCGTCCGGCTTCGGCAGTCGATCCGAACGCGGTGACGGATACCAAGCAAATCGTCGGCGCGCTTTCACTCATTACGATTCCGGCAGGCGCAAGCGTAACTTCGTCGATGATCGGACATCCTTCCGACGTCGGTTTGCCGGTGCGGCTTACTCCGGGCATGCGCGCGGTGAGCGTTCAGATCGATAAGGTGAAAGGCATCTCCGGGTTAATTCAACCCGGCGATCGCGTCGACGTTATCTCGCAGCCGCCCAGACCGAACAATGCTCCGCCGAACGCGTCGACCATTCTGCGCGGCATACGCGTACTTGCAATCGGCGAGTCGCTCGAATACACCTCGGCAACCCCTTCACCGCAAGAAGCGAATGCGACCACCGTGACGCTGGAAGTCACACCCAAACAAGCCGATCTGCTCGTAATGGCCGACCTGAATACGACGCTGCGTCTTGCTTTGCGTTCTCCCAGAGAGCCGATCAATTCCGAGCCGACGGAAGCGCTGCACTGGGACGCTGCCGGCAGCGCGGGAGCGGCGCCGGCAGCAGCGCCTGCAGCCGCCGTCGGAGCAATCACCGACGCCGCGCTCATCAAAGCATTTACGCAAAACAACGGAGCGCAGCAGCACCCTGAGGGCTGGCAGTCGCAGCACGGTCAAAACGGGCAAAGCGCCGGCGACGATTCGCCGGTCAAGGTCATCGACGGCGATCATTACTCGGCCGCCGGCGGAGGGCCATCGCAATAATGAGCGCGCCATCCTTCGCCTTCATTAGCGCTAAAGGCGGTTCCGGAGCAACGACGATCTGCGCCGAGCTTGCCAGAGCCATGCGCTCGAATCGTCCCGTCGTTGTTGTGGACGGCGATCTCTCCGGCCGCCGCAACATGGCGATTCTTTTCGATGCGGTACGCACGCTGGATACCTCGCGCGAAAGCGCAGCAGTCGGCGTGACGTCCGTCGCCGGCGTTACCCTGGTCGAACTGGCGCCGGCATACGATGCGGCGTTCACCATCAGTTTCGATACGGTCGAGCAACTGGCGGGCTCGTTTTCAGATAATGCCTGCATTCTGGCGGACGTGCCGATTCCGTTTGCCGCTCCCGTACGGCCGTTCATCGTGCGTGCCACGCGCTTTGTGATAGTCGCGGAGCCCAATTTGCTCGGCATTGCATCCGCGCGCACGATGATTGCGGAGCTGAAGCGATTCGGCGTCCCCCTCACGCGCATCGTTCTGATGACGAACTGCCGTGACGGAAACGCGGTTGCCAACCGAGTCGAAATCGAGCGCGCACTCGAAATAAAAGTGTTGGCCGAACTGCCTAATCAAAACGATCGCAACTACCCAAAAGCTATCGCTGCGCTTGAGAAAGCGTTGAGCGCGATCGCCGCGGAACCGCAAATCGACGCATTGCTGCCCTCGGCGAAGGGCTTCATTCAGGACCGGCGCGTCGAGCCGCGTTCTGCAATGAGCTCGCAAGCCGCAGCGGTGCGGCAACAGGTGTCCACAAAAACCGGCGGAAGGCCGCCCGATACGCGAGGCACTGAGTCACGTGAACGCTTGAAGCAAGAGATTCACGAGTCGCTTTCAAGTAAAGTTAATCTCGTCGAGGCCAGCGCAGCCCACAGCGATGCGGAGAAACTTGCCGAGCTTCGTTCGAAGATCGAAGACGCCGCGCAACTGGTGCTCACCGATAGAAACAACAAGCACCTAACCGCGGAAGAAATCGCGCAAATCAAGGAAGAGATCGTCAACGAATCGCTGGGATTCGGCCCGCTCGAAGATTTGATGCGCGATCCGGCCGTAACCGAAATCATGGTCAACGGCCCGAAAACGGTATACGTCGAGCGCGCCGGTAAGATCGAACAGACGAATAAGCGCTTTACCAACGAGCAGGCGCTGCGGCTGGTCATCGAACGCATTATCGCACCGCTAGGCCGTCGTTTGGACGAGTCGGTGCCGATGGTCGACGCACGCTTGCCCGACGGGTCACGCGTCAATGCGATCATCGAACCGCTCGCCATCGACGGTGCATCGGTCACTATCCGCCGTTTCGGTACGCGCCGTCTAACCGCGCAGGACCTCATCGAAAAAGGTTCGGCGACGGAAGAGATGCTGAATTTCCTGCGAGCATGCATCGAAGCGCGTCTGAACATCGTGATCAGCGGCGGTACCGGTTCCGGCAAAACGACGTTCCTCAACATCCTTTCGAGCTACATACCGCAGCGCGAACGCATCGTCACGATTGAGGACGCTGCCGAGCTCTGTTTGAACCAGCCGCACATCGTGCGGCTCGAATCGCGGCCGGCCAACCTCGAAGGCCGGGGCGAAATCAAAATACGCGACCTCGTTCGCAACTCGCTGCGCATGCGGCCGGACCGGATCGTCGTCGGTGAGTGCCGCGGCGGCGAAGCGCTCGATATGCTGCAAGCGATGAACACGGGCCACGATGGATCGCTGACGACCGCGCACGCGAACACGCCGCGCGACGCGCTCTCCCGCCTCGAAACGATGGTGCTGATGGCGGGATTCGATCTGCCGGTGCGCGCGATTCGCGAGCAGATCGCCAGCGCCGTCGATCTCATCATTCAGACGGCGCGTCTGCGCGATGGCAGCCGCAAGATTATTTCGATCAGCGAAATCGTCGGCATGGAAGGCGAAGTCGTTACGATGCAAGAGATCGTACGTTACGCTCAACACGGCGTGGACCTGGACAACAAAGTCGCAGGCGACTTTCAATACACAGGCGTCCAACCGCAGTGTCTCTCACGCTTCGACGAGTTCGGCATCACGTACGACGTGCGCGAGCTCTCAACACTCGCTTCCGCGGGTTCGCTATGGTAAGACACACGGCTTTAGCGCGCAGCTCGGAGCGGAGCGCCTTCAAATGGTGACAAGCAGCAGCGTTTTTCAAAAAATCTTGACCCCGTCGCTCAATGCCGAGCACGAAGCGCGGCTACGCGAGTTTTCAGAACTGCTGGATCGCGCCGGAATGCAACAACAGCCGCAGCAGATTGGGCTGGCAATTCTGGGCGTATCCGTGATGCTCTGGATTGTTTTCGCATTCGTTATGCGGCCAAACGTGGTTGTCGGCGCACTGCTGCTGCTCGTTTCTGCCGCCGTCTCGACCTGCGGATTCTGGCTGCTCTTGAGAATGAAAATCCGTAAGCGCCTCGATCAGTTCGTTCAGCAGCTGGAGATGGCGCTGCGCCTCATGGGCAACGGCGTGCGCATCGGTCTGGGCTTGCGTCAAGCGCTCGCGATGGTGATCGAAGAGATGCAAGACCCGGCGCGGTACGAGTATATGCGCGTAGTTGGGCAAACGAACATCGGCGTGAGCGTTTACGATGCGCTCGATACCCTCGCCAAACGCATGCCCAGCAGTGAAACCATGATGATGGCGCGCGCGATTCGGATTCAGTCGCAAACCGGCGGCGATCTCGGAAAAATCCTGGAGCATCTTGCGAACACCATAAAAGAGCGCCGCCGCATTCAGCGCAAGATCAGCGCGCTGACCGCGGAAGGACGGGCGAGCGCCGCCATCTTATCCGCGCTGCCGCCGTTTCTGAGCGGGTTCATATCGCTCACGGAGCCGGCGATGGGTCATGCGTTATGGTTCACTACTCCCGGACATCTGGCATTGATCATCGTCGCCGCGCTCGAGGCGCTCGGCGTTTTTTGGCTAGTACGCATGTTGAAGGTCGACGTATGACGCCGATGATATTTGCGATCGTTGCGCTTTGCGCCGTCGCGACGTTCTTGTTCGCTTTCTCGCTCGTCCCTCAAAAAAGTCCGCTTGCAAAAACCCTTCAAGAGCTGGAGTCGCGCGGACGACACCGCGACACGCGCAGCGTCCGGAACTTCGAAAAGATCTTTTCGGAAGAACGCCGCGGACGGCTCAAACGCAAACTGATGGAAGCCGGCTGGTATACCGTTACGCCCGCTCAGATGGGCGTTCGCATGGTGGGCGGCGGCTTGTTCGGGCTGGTTTTCGCCCTGATTTTTTCGATGTTCTTGCACTTGCCCGCGATGCTCGATCTTACCATCACCGTGATGGTCGGCGCCGCCGGCATGTACTTGCCGATGGCAGCGCTCGACAAAGCGATCGCCAAACGCAAAACCGAAGTGCAAAAAGCATTGCCCGATTTTTTGGACATGGTCGCGACGACCGTTCAAGCGGGCCTTTCGGTCAATCAAGCTTTGGGATATGCGGTCGATGCGGCGCCGGGTGCTTTGGGCGATGAAATCAAAGCGACTCTATCGGAGATTCGCTTGGGCCGTTCGCGTTCGGAGGCACTGCGCGCCGCCGCCGAGCGCTTACAGCAGCAGCAATTTACGACGACGATAACGGCAATTACGCAAGCGGAGCGCTTAGGCACGAACATCTCCACGGTGCTCAACGAACTTGCCGAGGACGTTCGAAATCACCGGGTTATGCTGGTTGAAGAACACGCCGCAAAGCTGCCGGTCAAGATGGTATTCCCGATGGCGATGTTCATGCTCCCGTCGCTGTTCGTCGTTATCTTCGGCGCACTAGTCGCCAACTATCTCTCCCAGCCAAAATGAACGGCGCAATTGTCCTACCGGCGATCGGCGGACTTTTCTTCGGAGCCGCCGGTTATCTGGGCGTACTTCTCGGATCGGGTTTCGCCGAACGCATTACGCCGTTTGACGATGGGCCGCCGCCGGTGAATCCGCCGCTGCCTTGGCTCGTCGCGGGATGTGCGCTGATCGGCGTGCTCGCCGGTACGCACGCGCACCAGAGCTTTCAAGTGGCGCTCATCGCGATCGTCTGCGCCGCACTGGTTGCCGTATTTGTGACCGACGCGCGGTGCGGTATCGTCCCCGACATCTTCACACTCGGACCGCTGACGATCGCACTGGCCGGCGGACTGTGGCAGCATCAGTGGTGGCTCCCGATCTCCGTCACGGTCTCGTTTGCTCCATTCGCAATCGCCGCGCTCGTGTCTCGCGGTCGCGGCATGGGGTGGGGAGACGTGAAACTCGCGGCGCTCGGCGGAGCAATACTGGGTGCGCAAATGTCGGTACTGACTTTCGCGGCTGCGTGCTTTGCCGCAGTCGCAGTCAACTATAAGCGCGGGCGCAAGCACGGCACGATCGCGTTCGCTCCTTATTTGGCGACCGCGATCGGAGCTGCAATACCACTGGCAATGTGGCGTTAGGGTTTATACGTATGCCGCATCTGAAGAACACGACAACGGGCCAAATCATCGCGGAAAACGTGCGGTATGCCGACACGTGGTGGCAGCGGCTGGCGGGATTTATTCCTCGCAATATCGTCGAGCCGGATGAAGGACTGTGGTTTCGCGATTGCTGGGCCATTCATACGCTGGGCATGCGCGCACAAATCGACGTCATTTTTCTGGATCGCGACGGCCGCGTCGTGCGGGCGCAACGATCGGTTCCGCTGCAGCACCCGCTCATCTCGTGCATCGGTGCGCGAAACGTCGTTGAACTGGGAGCCGGCGCACTCGACGGGCGCGATCTGCTCGTCGGAGACCGGTTGATTCTCGAGTGAACGCGCGGTTCGGCGCAGCACTCGTCGCCTTCGCCGTCGCGACCGCGGTGGTCTCGCGTGCGTCGATTCTGCCCGAGTTCTTAATTCAAGTGCACGATCCGAACGTGCTCGGCGGCGGCCTTTTCGCATTCTTGATCGAGCACTTCGGATACGTATTCGTGCTTGCGTTATGCGCCATTCTCACCGCCGGCGCCGTGCTGCTCGTCGCCTGGCGCACGCGCAAACTCGGCGCACCGGATAGCTTCGCCGTTTTGGCGGCCATTCTCGCGAGCCTGTGCATCATGTGGCGCGCCGGGGTGAGTTTGGATCCGATTGGATGGATTTGCGCTGCCGGGTTCGCTCTCGCGCTCGAACGCACGGACCGCGGCGGCGTTGCTCACGGTCTAGCGATTCTGACAATTTGGGAGCTATTCCAAGGCGGCGCTCCGCTTGGGGCGCTTTTAGCCGTGCTGGCTTTTGTCGCGGCGCGTATCGACCGGCGCGGATTCGAGGCAACGCGCGACAAGGCGATACTTGCCGCCGGCGCGTTGCTTATGGGCGCGCTGCAATTGCACGCAGTGCCGTGGCACGCTTACGGTGCGCATCTGCTCTATCTCGACGCGTTCGCAGCCGGCGCGCAGCGCGACCGCCTCTGGGAGAGCACGTTTTCGTTGCAGGCCGCAAGTTTCTGCGCGGTCATCGTTTTTGCTGCATGGTATGGCGTTCGCCGCCGCGGCCGCACGGCCGATGCGCTTGCATTCTTCGCCACCATGCTCCTCGCAATCGCGGATGCGCGCAATCTGCCGTACTTCGGCATTATTGCGGCCCCTATCGTCGCCGATGCGGCCGCGAGCTACTACGTCGATGCGCGGACGTTTCCGCGCGGGTCGGTGCGTCAATACGCAATCTCTTTTGCCGCCGCCGCCTTTGCGTTTATCGCCGTGCTGACCGTTACCGAGCCCAAGGCGATCTGGTGGCCGCAGCCGCAGGACCAGCCCGCGCGGCTTCTGGTTACGCTGGCGAAAGATCACCGGCAGCACCGCGTGCTGTGCGAACAGCCGCGCTGGTGCGACGGCGCGCAAACGGTATTTCCGAACGTCCAAGCATTGCTTGACGACCGCGCCGGTCTTGCCGGCGCGCAAGCGCGACGCACTCAGGATGATGCCGTTGCAACGCACGGCGCGTGGCGCAGCGAACTTGCGAAGAGCGGCGTCGACGCGGTCATCGCAAAAAGCGATGCAAACATCGTCTCCCTGCTCACATCGACGGGCTGGCGCGCGCTCCAGACCGACGGCAGCCGCGTATTACTGCGCCCGGGAGACGTTCGATGAGAATTGCGGTCGCCATCATCGCCATTTTTTGCGCGCGCTTTTTGATGGGCGCATGGTTCTATGCGGGACACGACGGCGATCTCGCCTGGCAGCAGTGGCTCGGAACGTACGTGCTGCACACGCATCACCTGCCACTGCGGCTCGGACGCGAAACGTTTACAGCGCCGGGTGCGCGGTGGATTCCGCAAGAATGGGCGTTCAGCGTTGCCGTTGCATGGCTGACGTCGGCGAAGCATTTTTCGGTTCTTGCGATGCTTGCCACCGGCGCCGCGATCGGCGCGTTGCTGCTGACCGCATACCGCGCGCACCGACGCGGTGCATCGACGGTTGCGACCGCCTTCGTCACTGCATGCACGGGCTTTGCAATGCTGCAAGCGTTCGGCGTGCGCGCGCAGATCTTCGGCTGGCTATTTCTGACGCTCGTGCTGCTGCTGCTCGACCTCGAGAGCGATTGGATGTTCCTTATCATTCCGATTATCGCGCTGTGGGCGAACGTGCATGCGAGCGCGCTAATCGCGCCGGTTTTCGTCGCGGCGTGGGCGTTCGGAACGTGGATTGAAGAGCGCGCCTGGACGCCGCGCGTGGAGCGCAATTTCGTTATCGCCGCCGGCTCGCTGCTCGCCGTTTGTCTCACGCCGCTGCTGTGGAATCTTCCGCTTTACGCCCTCAGCTTAGAGACCAGCACCATCCGCAGCGCAATTGCGGAATGGCAGCCGCCCGACATCACATTCTCGGGTTTTACCGGCGGACTGCTGCCGCTACTTGCGATCTGCTGTTATTTCGGCGTCGCCGCACCGCGCGAGCGGTGGCGTGACGGCATGCTTTTTGCGGTCGGCGCGCTTATCAGCGGCATTGCTGTCCGGCATATTCCGCTCGCGGCGCTGGTCATCGCGCCGATGGCCGCGCAGCGCCTGGCCGCCGCGCTGCCATCACACGCACGCATCAACGCCATTATGCAAGAGCAGTTCAGCGAAACGCTCGTCTTCGTTTCCAGTGCGATCGTATGCGGCGTAATCGTCCTCAATCTGGCGCACGTCCCGCAAATCTCCGGCGTCACCTTGCCGCAAACGGCGGTGGCAACCTTGGCGAACCTTTCGGGCACGCACAACTTATACTGCGAGGATTTCGCGTGGTGCAGCCTCGCGCTCAAGCAATCGAATCTACGCACGTTTTTGGACGGCCGCTGCGACCCGTTCCCGGCAAAGGTTTGGAAAGACTATTTGTCCGTGCAGCGCGTCTCGCCGAAATGGGCGCAGGTACTCACGCGCTGGAAAGTCGATTCGGTGCTGGTCGACAGAAAGAACTCGCTCGCGCAAGCCATCGCGCTACGGCGTGACTGGCACCTGTTCTACCGGGACGCCCGCTACGAGATCTTTCTTCGTCAAAACGTACGCACAGCCGAGCGTTAAGAACGCAAGCCCGAGCCACGTCGGCGCTTTGGCAATCCACCACGCGGGTCCCGTGCTCGCTCGCTGCGCACGAATGTATTCTCCCCACGCGCTTTGCGCGAGGCCCGGCTGAATGTTTACGCCGTGCACGTGCGTCGAAAGCCCCGAACCGAAGTGATATCCGGCAACGAGTACAACCGCCGTAAGCAGGACGCTGCCGAACGCGACGCGCAGCGCGATCGTGCCGTCCCAATCCAGAACGGCTCGCACGAAGAGCGCGCATACGATCGCATAAACCGCAATAAGCGCGGGTTGGCCCAATATCCACGCCCAGGGAAATGCGAGCAGCAGCGCCGCGGCGGCAAAAATCGTTCGGCTCGTGCCGCGTGCGTTGGACCACAGCAGCAGTGCAACGGGAATCGCGATCATGATCTGCGTGTAGTGAATGAACGTGCCGCCGAAGACGGCAAACGCCGGAGCGAGCAGCGCGCAATAGGCGATGTCGCGCGTGCGGGCAAACGCGCTGCGCGCCGCAAGCAGACCGAGAATGACCATCAGCGCGTACGAGGCATTGCCGCCTGCAAGCGCGACGCGGTCGCTCGCGCCCAGGCCGTGCAGCATCCAGGTCAATCCGTATTGCGCGGTGCTGCCGATTTCCGCGCCGGCATGGGCGGGCAACACGGTCGCGAGGTACTCAATTGCAACGGCGGGTCCGCCGGCAACCGCATCGAGAACCGCAAGCACGATCGCAACCGCAAGAACGCGCGCGCGCATCGCCGGAACGAACAGGAAAACGCCGAGCATCGCCGGCAAACCGACGTGCGGTAAGATCATCGAAAACGCGCCGCACACGGCCGCAGTAGTCCACGCACGCCGCTGCAGCGCCACCGCCGTCCAGAGCACGGCCGCCATGACGATCGAACCCAGTTCGCCGAACGGAATGACGATGACGGTGAATCCGGCGACCAGCGGCCAAAGGGCTGCATCGCCGCGCATGTCGAGCAGAATTGCCAGTGCGCGCACGCACGCGTAGCTGGTTGCGACGAGCGCGATGAGCCACAACGCGCAGGCGGCCAGATACGGCAGAACGCCAAACGGTACGAACGCGAGCAGCGCGTAGCCGGGAAGCGGCGCGGGAACGGCTACGCCCGAAAGCGCGTGATACAAACCGAGCGGCATGGGCGTACGTTCACACGCATAGAGCGAGCCCGCTGCGTACGGATCGGCGCCGTGCGCGATCGCCGCACCTGCGCAATAAAATGCGCGAAAATCGCCGAAAAAGGCGCCGGCTCGAGAGCTGACGTGCAGTTGCCAGAGCATCAAGAGCACCGCGGCGAGCGCCGCGAGTGCGATGCGCTTACGCACCCGCTCGTTTGCGGCGGTGTTCGTCCAATGAAGAGGTTTGATATTGCGGAGCGATGCGTCCGAGCATCTTCACCAGGCCCGTGGCATCGGGGCGAATCTTCTGCACGCGGAAAGCATAATCGGCGGCGCTCTTCATGTCTCCCTCGTCAAACGTGGTTTGCGCTAAGCGTTCGAGCACGATAACGTACCGGTCTTCGAGCAGCTGCGCGTTTCCCGCAAACCATGATTCGGGGACGTCGCCGTCGAGCAACCGTCCGGCGTAGAGCTCTTCCGCGGCGCGGTAATGCACCGCCGCTTCCTGGACGTCGCCGCGGTCGTACGCGGCGTCACCGTCTGCAACGTGCGCCGTAAACCGGCGAACGTCCGCGACGACGTTGGTGAGATCGAGCGCCACGTCGGGGTCCGCGCGGAAATAGAGATCGACGCATGCATATCCGACTTGCGCAGCAATCGCCTTGCGAATGTTGCTGCACGCGGTGCGCACGCTTTGCGCGGCGAGCTGGCGATCCGCATCGGGCCAAAAGACGGAAGCCAGTTCGCTGCGCGTTGCCGAACCGGTCGGCTTGAGCAGCAGGTATTTGATGAATTGCTGATCGCGCCGCCGGATCCAGTCGACGTCCTGCCCGTCGATTTGCGCGTCGAACCGCCCGAACATGCGCACGATCAACGGAGAGAGTCTTGCGCTCGGCGCCAGGCGCATGCGTCCGCGTAATTGACGGATCGGACGGTATGGACGGAAGCCGTCGTCGTCCGCGATAACGAATAAGCCTTGCGCTTCCAACCGGTGCAAACGCTCCTGATCGTCGACGTTCGCGCCCGCGATGAGGCCGCGGACGAGCGCGCGATCTTCTTCGGCCGCACGATCGAGATCGGCCGCGATAAACTCGGTAAAGAGCTGGCCGTAGCGGCTGCGCCAATGTTCGTAGGCATCGTTGAGCGAGCGGCTATCTTCGGCAGCCGCGCGCACCGCGCCGCTGACCACGATGGACCAGCCATCGCTTTCCTCCAGCAGACGCCCGATTTCCAAATGCGAGTGCGGCACCCCGCAGGTTTCGGCGAGCAATTCCGTTTCCGCGGGATCGAACGCCAACCGGCGGCGGTCGCACAGCACCGCCAGGCCGCGCGCGATGAACGTCTTCGCGTCCAGCACCTCGCGCGAACGCGATGTATAAATGAAGGTGAGCTGCTCTGGCGCATCTTCGACGAGCCGCCGCAGCTGCGCGACGGCTTCGGGCGAGGCGTTGTCGACGTCGTCGATTGCGAGCTCGGTGGGCTCCAGAACCGCCGAACGCAGCGCCAGGACGAGGTCGTCGTATGAATTCGGAACCCGGGGCAGCGAAAGCGCGCCGGCGATCGTTTCGTACATGGCCGCGGGGGCGCAGCCTTGAGGCAGCGCGCAATAGCCGCTATCCACCGAGCTATTCGGCAGATACTTGAGCAGGAGGGTTGTTTTTCCCGAGCCGGCCGGCGCAATCAGAAGGCGCAGCGGTACGGCCACGTGGGTCGCAAGCCAGCGTTCCAGACGCGTCCGCCGCACCGTCGATGGAGCCACCCGGGGCAAGGTGCGAGTACGTATCATGAGCCGTAATTCAGTATCGGACTAAACGGGCTATGCCGTTAGAGGAGCGCTGCGCCCGCCTGCTCCTTGCGAACCGGACCGGTCCGCTTAGTGGACAGTTCAGCCGCGGGGCGGTGTGCCCCAGCCCGATTGAACGTAGTTGCCGTCGACAACGATGGCCGGCACCGTCGGATCGCCGTCCGTGTACTCGAACATCCGCTTGCGCGCGGCGCCGTCGTTCTGCGCGTCATGCATGACGTACGGGATCCCCGCGTCATCGTAATACGCCATTGCGTCGCGGCAATACGGGCACGTGGGTTTGATGTACAGCTCGAGCTGCGACCCCGGAGCGATATTGCGGACGTCGAAAGCCGCTGCCATGCCGCTCGTCTTCGTTCCCACGCCGCTGGGCAACCTTCGCGACATCACGCTGCGCGCGCTTGACGTCCTGCGCGAGTGCTCGCTGCTCGTTGCCGAAGACTCGCGCGTCGCCCGCAAACTGTTGAGCGCGCTCGCGCTTCCCGGCAAAGAAATTTGGACGTATCACGAGCACAACGCGGAAGGCGCGACGTCCGGCATCGTGGAGCGAGCGCGCAACGAACTGGTTGCCGTCGTCACCGATGCCGGCACGCCGGGAATTTCGGATCCGGGCGGCGACTTGGTAGCCGCGGCGCGAGAACAGGGCGTAAGCGTTGAAGTGCTCCCTGGCCCGAGCGCACTGACAGGCGCCGCCGTGCTTTCCGGGTTTCCGCTGCGGCGCTTCCTTTTCGAAGGCTTCGCGCCACGCACGGCCGCCGCGCGCAAAGCGGCGTTTGCGCGAAGTTTCGCTTTGGGTATCCCGAGCATTTGGTATGAATCCCCACAGCGCGTTCGCGCAACGCTCGCCGACATCGCGGCCGTCGACCCGCAGGCCAGGGTCTTTCTCCTGCGCGAGTACACCAAGCGGTTCGAAGAGCAGCTGCTCGGAACCGCGGCGCAAGTCCTGACGCGGCTTTCCGATCCGGTCCGCGGCGAGATTGCGGTCGTCGTCATGCCAGCAGCGCCCGCCATTCCCGCGGCTGCGGACCCAATTGACGTGGATAGCGAAATCGATGCGCTGCTGCTGGCGCGTCAAAGCGTGTCCGCGATCGCCAAAACGCTCAGCGAACGCGGCTACGGCGACCGGCGCAGCATCTACGATCGCGCTTCCCGCCGCAAACGAGCGCAAAGGGAGAGTTCCCTGCCACAGCGATAGAGGAATGTGATGCTCCAGCGCCCGTTTTACGTTACCACGCCGATCTATTACATCAGCGGCAATCCGCACATCGGCCACGCCTACACGACGATCGTGGCGGATGTGATGGCGCGCGCTGCGCGTTCGCACGGACCGGCGTATTTCCTTACGGGCACAGACGAGCACGGACAGAAAGTGGCCGACGCTGCGCAAGCGGCCGGCAAAACGCCGCTGCAATGGTGCGACGATCTCATTCCGCGATGGAAATCGCTCTTCGAACTCTACGGTGTGGCGTACGACGATTTCATCCGCACCACGCAGCCGCGGCACGAACGCGTCGTGCAAGCGGTGTTCGAGAAGCTGCGCGAAAACGGCGACGTGTATCTGGGCAAATATGAAGGCTGGTATTGCGTTCACGATGAGACGTTCTGGCTTGAATCCAAGCTGATTGATGGCAAATGTCCGACGTGCGGACGGCCTGTGCAGTGGCTGTCGGAAGACGATTGGTTTTTCCGTCTCTCGAAATACAACGACCGTTTGAAGCAGTATTTCATCGATCATCCGGATTGGGTGCGCCCCCGAGCGGTTTACAACGAAATGATGGCGCTGCTCGAGGAAGGCCTGGACGATCTTTCTATTTCGCGCACGAATTTGACGTGGGGCATTCCGGTTCCCGATTCCGCTCACGGCGTGATCTACGTCTGGTTCGATGCGCTGCTCAACTACATTTCCGCGCTGGATTGGCCCGGCGGGAAAAAGCTTCAAACATTTTGGCCTGCATCCGTTCAGCTGATCGGAAAAGAGATCGCGCGCTTTCACACGCTCATTTGGCCGGCGATTTTGTGGGGCATCGGCGAGACTGCGCCGGAGATGGTGTTCGCGCACGGCTGGATCACGGTCGAGGGGCAAAAGATCGGGAAGAGCTTGGGCAATGCCGTGGACCCGTTCGAGTTGGCCGAACGCTTCGGCGCGGATGCCATGCGCTATTTTCTCCTTCGCGAAGCGCCGTTCGGCAGCGATTTTTCCTATTCGGAAGAGAAAATCGTTCAGCGCTACAACAGCGACCTTGGAAACGATCTCGGCAATTTGCTTAAACGTTCGCTGGCGATGCTCGAAAAATACCGGGCCGGCCTTGTGCCGCAGGCCGGCGACAGTACCGCATTCGGCGCGCAATTTGCCGACTTGCCCGATCGCGTGCGCGCGCTGATCTTCAACTTGCAGTTTCGTGATGCGCTCGAAGCGATCTGGGAACTCGTCGGCGCGCTCAATCGCGCAATCGACGAACGCAAACCGTGGGTCTTATTCAAGGAAGGCCGGCAGAAGGAGCTGGACGCGCTGCTCTACGATTTGTGCGAAGGGTTGCGATGGCTGGCCATGCTGCTGGCGCCGTTCATGCCGCATCGTGCGCGGGCAATATGGCAGCAGCTCGGGATGAACACCGCGATCGACGAAGATTGGGACGACGCGCTGGTCTGGGGCGGCATTGCCGCCGGCCAGCAGACGGCTCCGGGTGAGGCGCTCTTCCCGCGGATTGAAACGGCGCTTACCTAGCGAATGATCGCACGGCGCCGCACGTTCTATGTCGCGTTGCGTTACGGCATGCTCGCCGCTGCGCTGGCCGCGACCGTACTCGGCGGTGCACGCATCTTTCCGCATTTGCGAACGGACGACGTCATCGCGCTCCTCTTCGCGTTCGCGCTGTTCGTCGCGCTGTTGCGGATTAACGTGCCGACGCTATCGGCGGTGTACGGCAAACGCCGCCATTTAGAGGTCGGCCGTCTGACGCTGGAATTGCCGGTCGTTCTAACGGTCTTTACCATTTACGGCGCCCCTGCAGCAGCAGCGCTGCAGCTTGCCGGATATCCACTCGCCCTCGGCAGTGACGGACGATCGCGTCTCATGCGGCGTGTGTTAGACGGCGGATCCGATGCTTTTATCTGGCTGTGCCTGGGCGCGTTGCGGCCGTTCCTGCTGCCGCAATTGCCCGCGCTATCGGGAAGCGGTTACGGAGCGTTTCTTGCGTTCTACATCGCCGGCATCTTCGCGTTTCTCTTTTTATTATGGACGCCGCTTCGAACGTTGACGGAAACGGTTTCGATCGTACGCTTGTGGCGCAATCTGCTCCGCGACACGCGTCTGCTGGTATACACGGTCGCAGTGGTGTCGTGGGGCTACGTGTGCACGATGGTCTGGCTGCGTGCCGGCATTGCGCTCGGCATCGTCTGTTTTGCTCCGTTGCCGTTCATCGCAACGGCGATGCAAGCGCTTCACGCGCAGCGGTTGGAACTGCACCGTCTGCGGCTGGCGCGCGATGCGGTGCAAGCCATGCTCCGGACGAACGATCCGTTGCCGCAAATGAATTTACTTCTTTCGAGTCTGCATACGCCCGCAGCCGAAGAGACATTGCAGATTTATGCGGCTATGACGCCCGGCGATCGCCTCAGCCCGCTTGCGACAATTGGACCGATCCCCGACGCAGAACAGCTCGACGGCGTACGTCGCGCGATTGGCGATTTACAGCACGGCGATCGTCCTTCGGTCTCGCAGCGTTCGAGCCGCGCAGCCGTGACGGCATATGGGGTTCGCGCCTCGGACGAGCAATTGCTGGGCGCACTCGTCGTGCACCGCACGTCGCGCACGTCGTCGATTATGCCCGCCCGCCGGTTCGTGCAGGCGGCCGCAGAGCTTGCGCCGCTGCTGCGCGATTTTCAGGCGATCGCCTCAACGCAAACGGCCGCGCGTGTCGATGCACTTACGGGATTGCCCAACCGGCGGACGATCATGGAGCTGCTTCGCGAGCGCATCGAGCACGTTTCAATCGGTAACCCATGCGCGGTGCTGCTGCTCGATATCGATCACTTCAAAACGATTAACGACACGCTGGGCCATCAGGCCGGCGACCAGTGCTTGCGCACCGTCGGCGGCGTTATTGCGCGCAACATCCGTCACATGGATCGCGCAGGACGCATCGGAGGCGAAGAATTCGTCATTTTGATGCCGGATACGACCAGCGAAATGGCGCGAACGGCCGGCGAACGCTTGCGCGCCGCGATCGAATCCGCCGGCGTGCACCATGCAAACGGCGAACCCGTTACGGCGAGCATCGGCGTTGCCGTCGCGTCGGTCAGCGATACGGTGGATTCACTGCTCGCGCGGGCGGACCGGGCGCTGTACCAAGCCAAGCGGCAAGGACGCAATCGCGTCACCGAAATCGGCGCGTAGCACGTATGCTCATCGACACGCACGCGCACATTCACGACAAGGCGTTCGACGACGATCGCGACGCCGTGGTGGAACGCATGCGCGCCGCCGGTGTGCGCACGGCGATTTGCGTTGGCTGCGACATACCGGATACGCAGCGCGCGCTCGAAACCGCCGAGCGCTACGGCGTCTTCTGTTCCGTCGGCATCCATCCGCATGAAGCCAAGGACGCGCCGCCCGATATTGCGTCGGCGTTCGCGCCTTTTCTCAAGGATCCGCGGATCGTCGCGGTGGGTGAGACGGGATTAGACTACTATTACGACCACAGCCCGCGCGACGTGCAGCAGCGGGTCCTTCGCGAACAGATTCGCATAGCGCGCGGTTTGGAAAAGCCGGTGATCTTTCACCACCGCGATGCATTCGAAGACTTCGTGCAGATCTTGCGCGACGAGTGGCGGGACGGCATGCGCGGCGTCGTTCACTGCTTTACCGGCGATACCGCGCAAGCCAAGACGTACGTCGGCGAATTTAACTTATACCTGGGGATCGGCGGGGTGGTGACGTTCAAAACCGCACAGACGGTTCGCGACGCAGTGACGGCCGTCGGCTTGCAGCGGCTGGTACTTGAAACGGATTGTCCCTATCTTGCGCCGGCTCCGCACCGCGGCCACCGAAACGAACCGGCATACGTTGCCGCCACCGCACAAAAGGTCTCCGAACTCTTGCGCATTCCGCCGCACGACGTAAGCGCGCGCACGTCGGAAAACGCGCGCGCGCTCTTCAGTCTGCAGCCGTAACAGCCCGCTATTTGTGCGTCGACGAGCTCGCCTCCGCGGTTACGAACTTCCCGTCGTCGACGACCTTTTTTCCATCAACGAATAACGTGGCGCTCGTTAGTGGAAAGGTGAAGCCGAAGTTTCCCGGCGTCTTTATATTGCCGCCGAGGAACTGGTTGTCACCGATACCGAGCGTAATGAGTCCTTGGCCCGGTCCCGGATAATATGCGGCCCCGTTCTCTTCGTGCGCGGCCCACGCGGGATTAAGCCCGATCTGCACAAACGAAATTTGCGCGTACGGTCCGCCGGTGCCGGCAACGAGGCTGTCCCAGCATGCTTTGCCCGTATCGCTATGCAGATTCTGCATCGTGCCGTTTTGGAATGAAAACGTGACGTTGTTCATCGTTTCGAACCGGCACATCACGCGCTTTACGCGCACCGTGCCTTTTGCGCCCGACGGCACGAACGTTAGTGTGCCCGCCGGCAGCGCGGTGTCGCGCATGGAAAAGTTGGTGCTCTTGGCCGCTTCTTCTGAAATCGTTCCCGTGTCGAGCAGCGTCGGTCCGCCATTTAAGTCGATTGTGAGATCCGTTCCGAGCGGCGTAACGATGCGGAGGCTCTTTGCCCCGGCGAGCACGTTCTTGAGCTGATTGCCGCGCGAGGTCATAGCGTCGGCATCAACGGCCATCGCGCCGAAGACCATGTTGACGTACGTCGGTCCGTCGAGATTGAAGCCGACGCCGCGAGCCGGTGTGGGGTACGTAATGTCGAGTTCCCGGAATTTCATGCTCGGCAGCAGCGCGGTGAAGAATTCGTTGGCTTTTGCAATGAGCGCCAGCCGGTTCTCCGGGACGCCCGCGTCCAATGCGCGGATATCGTCGGCCGGCGGCAGCGTTATATACACGTCCACGGCCTTGAAAAAGTCGGCTGTGTATCGCGGTTCGAGCGCCAAGTACTGCTCCGGCACGTCCAGTTCGCGCGATCGAATGACTTTGTCGGAATCCAAAAACATGGTTACGAACGCGCCCTTTTTCTGAGCTTCGATGGCGATCGTTTCCATGAGAGGAATCGTATGTTTTCCTCCCTCGATAACCACAAGTTCGCCGGGCTTGACGTGCACCGACGATGTGACAATCCTATTTGCGATGGCTACGAAATCCGGCTTCTGTGCGGCGGCAGCGTTACCCGGCCACAGCATCGCACCGCATGCAGCAAGACCCGCGATTGATGTCATCGCGAAATGCTTACGCATAAATGCCTCCACTGCGCAGCGGTGAAAGCGCTGCGTAGTGAACACATTATAGCACTGTGCGTTACGGGCAGTTGCGACAAGCGGTTTGGCGGCCGCACGTTCGTACGTTTATAGTGGCCGCGCGTTTCTCCACGCCGCACTGAAACGCGTTTCGAGAGCATGAACCAGATGCGAATCGCGCGAGCACAGACCCCAGTCGATTTCATCTGCGTTGAAATACGGCGAAGTCGCATTCACGGAGCCGATCCATGCCCGGCCGCTTCCCGTAACGGCAAATTTTTCGCAGCTCGAAGTTACGCGCACGCGAACACCCGCTCGTTCTAGACACGTGACCGCGTGCAGGCTTGCGCCGCGGTTGCCGTACGTTGATATGAGAAGTCTTGGGTTCTTGCCGGACTTGGCCAAGTTCAGCAATGCCGAATAGACGGGGTTCGAGAAGCCGATGGATTCGGTTTGGACAGCGATGCGATCGCCGTGCGCAGTACGCAGCAAACCGCCTTCCGCTTCGAGGCCGCTTTTTTTGTCGAATTGGATCGCGCCCGAGGGCTGCGCGGTGTATGACGCGGCGCGCCGCACGGCACCTACATCGCGGGACGTATCGTCGCGTATCACCGTGTCTTCGCTCTTACTCCAATTGCGGTCGCAAAGAAAAGCCGCACCGTCGCATACGCAAGCCTTTAAATGAAGCGCAGGCCCGTCACTTGCTCTGCGCGGCATAAGTTTTGCATCGACATGGGCGTGTTTAAGCGCCCGCACGGCGCCGCGATTTGCCTCAAGCATCGCTTTGGTCCCGGTGTGCTTGTCGAAATACCCGTTGAGACGTACGGTGACATGAGCGCCTCGAGCAGCTGCAGCCTCCAGCGCCCGCGCCACGGGTGTTCGCGCGCCCATGACATATGCGGAAAACGTCACGCGACGCGCGGTGCTCATGGCACCGAGCATCTGCGCGGTCGAAGAGAGCGAGACCATGCCTTCCCATCACGCCGCGGGGAAAGAGTGCCAAGGCCCGAAGGGTAAGCGGGCAATGATGCAGACCGACAAAGGGGCTTTCGTCCGGGACATGTTCGCGCAGATTGCGCCGCGCTACGACGCGGCCAACCGCGTCATCAGCGCCGGGCTCGATGAGGGATGGCGCAAACGCGCAATCGCGCTGCTGCAAGCCCCGAAGGGCGGAAGCGTCGTCGATCTCTGCTGCGGCACGGGAGATCTGGTTTTTCACTTGCTGCGCAGCGATCCGGCGCTGCACGTGACCGGCGTAGATTTTTGCGAACCGATGCTGGCAGGAGCGCGCGCGCGGGCTCGGCGCGAGGCGCGCGGCGATGCGAACTTCGTGGAAGGCGACGTCATGGCGCTGCCGTTTCCCGACCGGTCTTTCGACGGGGCGACGATGGGCTTTTCCATGCGCAACGTCGTCGATATCGATGCGACGCTGCGGGAAATCCGCCGCGTGCTGCGCCCCGGAGCACACTTTGTGAATCTCGATATGAGCAAAGCGCCGAACAAACTTTGGAAGGGTCTGTTCGGCGTGTATTTTTACCGCGTCGTTCCGCTTATCGGCGGCTTTGTCGGCGGATCACGGCAAGCGTACACGTATTTGCCGCAGTCGCTGACGCATCATCCGGGCGCAGAAGCGCTGCGCGACCGTTTCACTGCGGCGGGATTCAAGGACGCCGCATTCGTGCGTCTCATGGGCGGCGCGATCGCCATTCACTACGGTGCAGCATGATCGATAGAAAACCGCGCACGGACGCAAGTCTCTACTCGCTTATCGAAGATTTCTTCCGCAACACGTTTACGACCGACAACCCGCTGATCACCGAAGCGATCAAACGCATGTTGGCCGCCGGCGGAAAGCGCCTGCGTCCGCGCGTGACGCTGCTTGCGGCGGAAGCCACCGGCGGTAACGCTGAAGATCATCTGCATTTGGCGGCGTACATGGAATTAATCCACGTCGCGACGCTGATTCACGACGACGTCGTCGACAACGCGCAAACGCGCCGCGGGGTAAACGCCACGGCCGTGGATTACGGCAACCGCATAAGCGTGCTCGCCGGGGACTATCTTTTTGCGTGGATTTTCAAAAACGTCACGTCGCTGTATCCGGCGCCGGTGCCGAACATTCTGTCGGCGACGCTCGCCGATATCTGCGACGGCGAAGTGCTGCAACTGCGAGCGCTGGGCAATCTGGATCTGCCGCTGAGCGCGTATGTAGAGATCGTGATGAAGAAAACCGCCTCGCTGTTCGCCGCCTCCGCGCAGTGCGGCGCCATCATGGGCGGCGGCACGCCTTCCGCCATCAAAGCGCTGCGCGACTTTGGCCTGTTTTACGGCATCGCGTTCCAGATGAAGGACGATTTGCTCGATGTGACCGCCGATGCGCGAGCGCTCGGTAAGCCGGTGGGCAACGACCTCCAAGAGCGCAAGATGACCATTCCGTTAATCTTGGCTTTAGGACGAGCGGACGGTGCCACGCGCGGCGTGGTCGAACGTTTTTATGACGGAAGGGAAGACGGCGGGGCCGCGACCGTCATCGAAGCCATTGCCAGGTGCGGTGGACTCGATGGGACACGCGAGCAGATCGCGCAGTACGCTCACCGCGCAAAACGCTCGCTGGCGCCGCTCGAGAACGGCTCGGCAAAGGCCGAACTCCATCGCCTGGCCGACGCCCTTATGGAAGAATAGGAGACCCTCACGCATATGCAACTCCATCCAGTGCTCGCGCTGCTCAGCCCGGAGATCATCGGCATCATCGTCGTTGCCGCCGTTTTGCTGTTCGGCGCGGAGAAGCTGCCGAAACTGGCGCGCAGCGCCGGACAGGCAAAAAAAGAATTTCTGATGGGCCAAGCGGAAGCGGACGCCGCCGCGGACCGGGCACGCGAGCAAGCCCGGCTGCGCGCCGAGGCCGCCCAAGCGGACCCGATGGACAACGTTTCGCAGCCGAACGCCGCCGGCGTAGGTGAAAACGTGCCGCCGCCGACACCGGATAAGGGCACGCTGAGTAGTTAAGCTCACTACATGCTAGCGCAGCAAACGCGCCCGGCCGCCTCCGAACAAAAGGACGACGTTTGGGATCAGAAAGAGATGAGCTTTACGGAGCACCTTCGGGAGCTCCGTAAACGTCTGCTCATTGCCATCGGAACGGTCCTGGGCCTTGCGCTGGTGCTCTTCTGGCCATCCCAGTACGTCATTCCGTTTCTGACAAACGCGTATTTTCACGGCGTACGGCTGCACGCGTTCGGCCCGGCCGACGTCATTCTGGTGGAGTTCAAGTTTTCGATCTACGCCGCGATCGTGCTGGGTCTGCCCGTTTTGCTCTATCAGCTCTGGATGTTCATCGTGCCGGCGTTTCATCCGCGCACCAGACGCGTTGTGTACGCATACGCGGCGCCATCGTTTTTGCTCGCGCTTGCCGGCATAGCGTTTGCGCATTTTCTCGTGCTCCCGCGTGTCGTCGGCACGTTAATCGGCGTGACGAACCATGTCGCAACCGCCACGTTCGGCATCGAATCAACCCTTAATTTCATCCTGCTGGTGTTTCTCGCGTTCGCGCTGATCTTTCAAACGCCGATCGTCATGCTCGCGCTCGCGCGCATCGGTATCATCAACTCGGCGTTCCTGAAGCGTTCGCGGCGGTATTTTCTCTTCGGCTTTTTCGTCTTCGGCGCGATCGCGGCGCCCGACGGCAACCCGCTGACGATGGCCATGATGGCGCTGCCGATGTACGCGCTGTACGAAGTCAGCCTGTGGATCATCGCGGTGCTTGAGAAGTCGTGGCGCTCGCAGGCGCAGGCGTACTAAGCTGGCCGCGCGCATGACCGCAATCCGCTCGTATTACGCCGACTTCACGCGCACGTTCAGCAACGTGCTGTTCGCCGTCTGCTTGCTGCTCGTATGGGGCATCATGACGCTCGCCGGCGTCATCGTGCAGCAAGGTAAAGATCCGAGCGACTACTTTTCGATGTACGCGCCCCCGCTCGCGCGCCTCATCCTGCGCCTCAACGTCGACGACATCTACCACACGCCGTACTACGTCGGGATCATCGGCCTTATTCTCACGTCGCTGGCCGTATGCACGTTCAAGCGCGTCATTCCCGCGCGGCTTCCCGCGCTGCGCCCGGTGATCATCGATAAAATTCCGCTCAATGCGACGATGACCGTGCGCGGCGACGAGTCGGGCGTGCGCGCACGTCTCGATGAATTTTTCCGCAAACGCGGCTGGCAGGTGCGAAAGCGCGAGTTCGACGGGACGGAATGGACGTTCGCGGACAAGCATAACTGGGCGCGCCGCGGCGTTTTGGTCGCGCACATCGGTTTTACAATCATCGCCGCCGGCACATGCGTGTATTGGGCGAAGGGCTTCTCCGGCGATGCACCGCTTATCGTCGGACAGACGCTAAACGTGCCGCATTCCAACGCGACGCTGCGCCTCAACGGCTTCAAATATAAGATTCAGCCGATCATGACCAAAGGCGGGATGGTCTATCAGCCGATCGATTACGTCTCGGACGTGACAGTCGTGGGCAAAAACGGCGTGCCGAAGAACGAGCTGATTCGCGTGAATCATCCAATCGACATCGACGGAACGCTTTTTTATCAAAACAGCTACGGATTCGCCTTGAAGTTCCTGGTAGCGCACGACGGCACGCGCGACGCGGCGCTCTCCGATAAAACGTATTTGACCGGCGATGCAATCACGCTGCCGGGCTCGCAGCGCCAGATTCAGCTCGCACAGTTCGTGCCGACAATCGACCGGCAAACCGGCGAAGCCTCGGCGGATCCGCGCGTCAACGATCCGGCAGTTGCCCTTGAAGTTTCGGAAGCAGGCCAGAGCACGGGCGGCGCGCTCGTGCCGCTCAAAACCTGGATCGACGTCGGCGACGGTTGGCGCATCACGCCCGAGCAGTACATCATGGTGAGCGGGCTGCAATACCGCTACGATCCGGGCGTGGCGCTGGTCGGCATCGGCGCGTTCGTGCTGCTGTCGGGGCTGGTGATATCGTTCTACTTCCTGCCTGCACGCCTGTTCGTACGCGTCGAATCCGTAAAGTCTTGTCATCCCGAACTCGTCGAAGGAGCGTGCAACGTTGGCCTAGCGGCGACCACGGTCAAAGGCTACGATATTTTTGAGGCGCAGTTCAACGAATTGATCGCCGAATTCGAACGCGCGTTCAATCCCAAAGGACCGGCTCCGACAATGGAGTTTGCGGAGGCTACGTAAATGCAAGCGCACATGCCGCTCGACGAAGTGCTGATGATTATCGCGCTGGGCGCGTACGTGATAAGCGCGCTCTCGCTGCTGCTGTACTTCTTCTCACGCGAAGAATGGCTGCGGCATCTGGGCATTCCGCTCGCTATTGCCGGATGCGTCGCGCAAATCATACAACTGGTCGCGCGTTTTGAGATCACCCACATATGGCCCCTGCTCAACCTTTATGGGTCGCTCTCGCTCTTTGCCGCCGTCTCCGTTGCGATCTTTATCTATTTTGCGTTCCGGTATAACCTCTGGTTCGCCGGCGGATTTGTCGTCGGGCTTGCCGCGCTGTTTCTCGCTTACGGCGTAACGTGGAACGAAGGCACGATGCCCGCGGTGCCGTCTCTGCAGTCGTATTGGGCGAAGATCCATGTTCCGCTTGTCGTCTCGTCTTACGCTGCGTTCATGGTGGCGTTCGTGATGTCGGCCATGTATTTGGTGAAGTACTATTTCGAACGCGGGATGCAGCAAGCTGCGGATGCGGCGCTCGCGCCCGCCGTCCAGCAGTCCTCAGGCGCAGCCGCTGCCGACTTTACGACGGCGGCAATGCGACGCGGCCCGGTCGTCGTTCGAATGGATACGCCGAACATCGCCGCAGCCGCGGCGCGCGGTAACGTCGTCGCACAGTGGCTCAACACGATGCCGAGCCTGGCACAGCTCGACATTTTGGTCTACCGGGTGGTTGCGGTCGGCTTGCCGCTGCTCACGCTCGGAATCATCACCGGCGCAATGTGGGCGCACGAATCGTGGGGCGCGTACTGGCAGTGGGATCCCAAAGAAACGGCTGCGCTCTTCTCGTGGATCGTCTACGCGATCTACATGCATCTGCACACGCGGCGCGAGTGGCGCGGAATCCGCAGCGTGTGGGTGAGCGCGGTTGGATTCTTAACCATCATGTTTTGCTACTTCGGCGTCAATTTGTGGATTAGCGGTCTCCACAGCTACAAGTTGTGACTTTTGCCGCAAGCCTGCGGCCGCCCGGCGTTCCGGCGACAATAAAAGTCGGCGCGACTCAGCGGAGGACGGGCGTATCATCGAAGGGTAAAGAACCGCGATCTACGTTCTCGGAGAATTACCGCTTTGACCAGTCACGCCGCCTCCGGAGGGGGAGCGCACCCCCGGATCAAGAGTGCCTACGATGACGAAGGCACGCATGAAGAGATAACCCGCCGCAAATTCATGGCAAACGCCACGCTCACGATCGGTGGTCTCATCGGTCTTGGTTTGGCGATTCCGATCGTCGGCTCGCTGATCCCCGATGTGGGAGCAGGCGGCGCAACCTGGACGCCGCTCGATGAAGCCGGTTTCAAGCAGTTGCAAACCGCAACCGACAAGGCCGTGCAGATCAGCTTCAATCTGAAAACCAAGGATGCGTACCTGCCGGAAGAGAGCATTCCGGAATCCGTCTGGGGTATCAAGGTTAAGGATCCGTCCAAGTTCCAATCCGCGCGCCCGGATCTCTTCCCCGGCGGCAAAGACTCGCTGCCGTATCAGATCGTGACGATGGGTTTTGTGGTCTTCAGCCCGATCTGTCCGCACCTAGGGTGCCGTTATAATTACGACCCGGCTGCGAACAAGTTCGCATGCCCGTGCCACGGTTCGCAATTCGATCACGACGGCGCGCACATCGCGGGCCCTGCGGCGCGCGGACTCGATCCGCTGCCGCTGCGCGAGCAAAGCGGTCTTGCGCAAGTGGAGTGGATCCGGTACAAACCGACGGTCCCCGATCGCCTCGTCATTTCGTACAACAGCTAGGATAGGATCGCAACCGATGCTCAACTGGATCGAGCGGCGCACCGGCTTCGTCAGCATGACGAAGGATTTCCTCACCGAGGACATTCCCGGCGGCGCAAGTTATTGGTACGTGTTCGGCAGCGCGACGCTGTTCGCAATGATCCTGCAGATCACGACCGGCATTTTCCTCACGTTCTTCTACGCCCCGTCAGCCGCGACGGCGTGGGAATCGACGCGCTCAATCTACATGCATCCGTTCCAACACTTCGTGCTGAGCGTGCATTACTGGGGCGCTTCCGCGATGATCGCGCTGCTGTTCTTGCATCTGCTGCAAGTCGTGATTTGGGGCGCCTACAAATCACCGCGCGAGCTGCAATGGATCGTCGGCGTCTTGCTGCTACTGGTCACGATGGTGCTCGGTCTAACCGGGTATTTGCTCCCCTGGGACATGGACGCGTACTTCGCATCGCAGGTTGCGATCAATCTGACGCTCCAGGTTCCGGTAATCGGTGCGTGGATTCAGCAGTTCACGCAAGACGGCACGACGATGGGCACGCTCACGATCAACCGGTTCTTCGGTTTGCACGTGTGGCTGATGCCGGCGATTCTGGTTGCACTGGTCGGCGCGCACCTGGCGATCTTCCGTCACAACGGCCCGGCGGGTCCGCCCGTTGAAGATCCGCGGCCGCTCAAGAAAGGCCGCTTCTGGCCGGACCAGATGTTCATGGACGCCTTTGCGTCGTTCTTGGTCTTCCTTTTCATCATCGCGCTCGCGGTGTTTGCGCCGCCGTTCCTGGATGCAAAGGCCGACCCGTCAAACGCGACGTTCGTGCCGTATCCGGCGTGGTATTTCCTGGACTTGTTTGGACTGTTGAATCTGGTTCCGGGCGATTTCGAAGTGATCGGCGCGATTATTATTCCGGGTATTGCGACGGCGATTATCCTGCTGCTTCCGTGGATCGATCGTGCAACGACGCGCACGCTCGGATCGCGAAAGCCTGCGATGTGGATGGTGAGCGGCGCGCTGGTCGTCATGTGGGCGCTGACGATCTGGAGCCAAGTCTCCATCATGCAGAAGCAGGCCGCTGGCCCTCCGAGCGCACCGGAATCGCAGATCCTGGCCGCGCAAGAGCAAGCAAACCTCACCGGCGCAGGCGGCGCTGCGGCGCCGCCGCCGAGTACGACGGCGCAAGTGAGTCCGCAAGCAAAAGCCGGTCAAACGATCTACTCGCAAAAGTGCTCGAGTTGTCACGGCACCTCCGGCGGCGGAACGCCGGGCGCATTCCCGCCGCTCGCAGGCAACGACTTCGTGACGGGCGATCCGAAGCAAGTCATCACGACGGTGCTTAACGGAAAGACCGGACCGATCACGGTAAACGGCGCCGGATACAACGGCACGATGCCGGCGTGGAAGGCAACGCTATCGAATAAAGACGTCGCGAACGTCGTAACGTATATCCGGAGCGCACTGGGCAACAATCACGCAAGCGCAGTCAAAGAAAAGGACGTTGCAGCCGCTAAGAAATAGCGCTCGAACGAGCAGGCGGAAGGGGCTCTGCACTTGCAGGGCCCCTTCTCTTTTGGTCCACTCTTAGCGCGTTAACGATTTTTGACTTCGAAGAACAAGTATGTATTCGTGAACGTGTCTGCGGTAATGTGAGTTTGGCTGGGGTCTGCGGCTTGCAATGCGCGCACCGTTGCAAGGCTTTTGCCTGCGACGATCTGATTCCAGGTAGCCAGATCCTTGACGCCGATCACTTTCAACTCCCACCAGTTTTGCCCGGCCTGCGCCACGATGTGGCTGTGTGCGGGCAACGGTGCGTTCGCGGTCGTCGGACCGAACAGGCGCGAAAGGTCGATTGTCGACGGATGATTGATGCAATTTCCTACGACCGGGCAGTGCAGTGTTGAAACGTCCGGCCGAAAACCGAGCGGCGTCATGACGAAGAGTGTGGGAATCGGTCCGAGTCGCGGATCGACGGTTCCATCGGATCCGACTTCGCATCCGCTCGTCGACCCGACCGCGCGACCGTCTTCAACGGGCGTGCGACAGAAAAAGTTGTTCGTATGATAAAAAAATTGAACCGTTTTGCCGTTGAACCAGCCCGGCGTAAAACCCGTTTGCGCCGATCCCGGATGTACGACCGGAGTTCCCATCGCATCGCGCTGCATCGGCATCATCGGCATCATCGGCGCGCCGGCCTTGGTGCCTGAGGAGCCGGAGCACCCCGAAAAAGCGATAGCGGCGACAAGCGCACAAAGTAGCGGCACGGAGAGCGTGTTTTTCATGGCGATCTCGCTCTATCAGCTAATCATGAATAAATTCTAAAAAAGCTTCGTTCGCAAATAAATGGAGCAATATCTTACAACCGGCGCGCGCTACACCGGCAATATCTTACAGAGCGGGCCGCATACCGTAAGGGTATGATTTATCGGCTATGAAGATCGCCGTCGCCGCAAGTTTCGTGCTGGTTGCACTCGCTGCGTGCTCGTCGCAGCAAACCGCGCCGCCCGCTTCGAGTGAAGTAATGCCACCCTCTGTCGTGCTTCAAGCATTCGATGCGAAACAAGTGCCTGCCGGCAAGCATATATTCCGGTTCGATACGTACGGCGATGAACGGTTTTGGACCGGCGTCGCACATTTGAATACGGTGATTCAAAATGCGGTTTCACCCAAAGTTGCGTTTTCTGTAGGCCTCAAGGTCGACGCAGACGCGCTGCCGCCAAGTCTCATCTCCGCAATTACGGCGGGACACGTCGATTTGAATAGCCCCGCGACGACCATTGCCCTCATTAAACTCAACGCAGTGGTAGGCCTAATCGGAAACGTTGACGGGCACAACAATCTCCGATCGGTCGGTATTTCGTGCGCGCTATGTCACTCGACGGTCGATGATCGCGTCGCTCCGGGAATCGGCTCGCGTCTCGACGGCTGGCCCAATCGCGACCTGAATCCCGGCGCGATCATCGCCCTCTCGCCCGCGATTCCCGCGGCACAAAAAGCAATCTACAATTCGTGGGGCCCGGGCAAATACGATCCTCGATTCAACATCGATCATATCAGCGGTCCCGTATTGATTCCGCCGGCATACGGCCTGGCCGGCGTGAATCTCGAGACATACACGGGAGATGGCCCCATACCGTACTGGAACGACTATGTTGCCGTTACGCAAATGCATGGCCTAGGCAACTTCTCGGATCCGCGATTAGGCCCCGCGTATACGTTCACGTCGCAAGTCGACTTGGTTTCCCCGAAGCTGCCCGCACTGCGAAATTATCAGTTCAGTCTTGCTAAGCCGTCTCCGCCGCCGGGCGGCGATCCGGCAGCAATCGCACGGGGCCGCGCGCTTTTTGCCGGCGCTGCAAAATGCTCGACTTGTCATGCGCTGCCGCAATTCACCGACGCAAACGTGCGGTTACACTCGCCGGCGGCGGCGGGAACGGATCCGCAATACGCTCTACGCAGTGCGACAAAGATGTACCGGACGACGCCGCTTCGCGGGCTGGCTTTTCATCCGCCGTATTTCCACGATGGGTCCGCAGCGACGCTCTCGGACGTCGTCAATCACTACAACACGCTCTTCAGCTTGGGTCTAACCACGCGGCAAAAGGCTGACTTGGTGCAATATTTGAGGACGATATAGCCGATCCCGGCGGAGAGCCGAACTCCGCGCTGAAAGCTTTACTGAAGTGCGCCTCGTCATAGAAACCGAGCTCGACTGCTATATTCGTGAGCGACGATGTCCGCGTCGACATCATGTGCAGGGCCGTGCGTAAACGCAAACGGCGAATGTAACGGCGCAGCGAGATTCCGGTCTCGTTGTGAAAGATTCTTGAAACGGTGAAGGGCGAAAGATACAGTTGCCGGGCGACGTACGGCAGCGAAGGGGGCTTAGATAACGAGTCATTCACGAGTTCTTTAATAGCGCGAACCGTGTGGACGTGTTCGTGTTTCGAGGCGGGCGCGATGCGCGAATCCGTTAGTAGTTGCCGTAACAAATCAGACGCCTCTTCATCTACGGCCGGCCCTTTTCGTCCATGCCAAATGCCGTTCAAAAGACGTGCTTGCCGCAGATGCGCAGCGGGGCTGCTCAGCACGCATCCGGCGCCCAATGCTTCATACCTCATCGATGCGCCGCCTTGAAACGTCATAATGGTGCATGCGTAGGGCTGATTTGATGTGCGAAGGGCGTAAAGGCGATCGCCGCGCCTACCGGCGAGAGTATAGTTCGCATCCACGATTGAATCCGCCGCACTCGGCAACGTCGCAAAAATGCCGCACTGAACGAAGACGATGCTGTCTCGCGCGAGTTCGTATTCGACAGTCTGCGCGCGTTGCGGCCGCTCGCCGGAGATCTCACCGATCGTTACGGCTTGCGATTCGTAGATGACTTGTGCGACATGCTCCACGCCGATTGCTCATAGCGCGAAAAGATGAATAAACTCTTAAAACGCCCTAGTTGTGACAGCTTATGCCGTCATACAGATAGAGGTTGTCTTTTCCCCACTGCGCGACCAGCTTGGGCGGACGCCCCGGCGCCGGTACGTATCCTTCATGCGGGCCGACAAGCCACGTGCGAGCCGCCGCGCACATAACGCTGCGGCCGTCGTCGTGATCCTGGAGCACGTAGACGCGCGGCCGCGTGTAAAATAGCAGCGCGTTGCCGCCTGATACGTTGATGATCGCAACCGCGTCATGCGGAGCGCGATGCGCGTTGATCACGCGCGCTAGGTGTGGCACGGGCTTGAAGCGTTCCGCATCCGGCAGCGCGAGCAGCGCTAAGAAGCCGACGGCAACGACCATCGAAACGCCAAGCACGTGCGGTGCTGCCGCGCGCGAACGCTCGCTTCCCGTCAGCGCAAAGAACGCGGCGATGGATCCGATGAAAATGGCTCCGCCCACATAGACCAAGTTGATCGCCACGTCATGCAACGCGGCGGCTAAGCGGTTATCCCGTGAGAACCACACGATCGCGACGCCGAGCAACAAGATGAAGATCGGAACGGCAGCGGTAGAGATTAGGGCCGACCTGTTGCGCGCGCGTTCTACGGCCGAATCGAAATACAGCGCGACCAGCACGGCAAAAGCCGGCAGCTCCAGCGCGATATAGTTCGGCAATTTGGTCTTTGCGAAGCTGAAGAACACCAGCGGCAGAACGATCCATGCGACCGCCAGGCGAACCATCTGCTGCGCGTTGCGCGCGACGCCGTCTGCGGCGGGATTGCGCAAAAGGCCGGCGCCGAACGCAACTGAAGACGGAAAAAAGGCGATCCACGGAAAAAATCCCAGAATGACGACCGGAAGGTAATACCACACCGGTCCGCTTTGATTCTCGATCGTGCCGGTGTAGCGGCCGAACGTGTAGTGACCGATGAGTTCGAGAATCGAGTGAGCGCCGCTCGCATTTAGCAGCGCAGCAAACCACGGTGCGGCTATCAAAACGAACAGCGCAAGACCGCCCAGCCACGCGCGCCACGAGGGAACGTGCGCATGGGACGCTTTGCGCTCCCAAAAGTAGTACGGCACGATGACGAGCAGCGCAATCACCGGCGCAACGGGTCCTTTAGCGAGAAACCCGAGCGCCGTTGCGATCCATCCATACACGAAGTAGCGGTCGCGACCGGTTTGCACCGCACGGAACCACCAAAAAACCGTAAACGCGATCGTAAGATCCAACAGCGCGTCCATAATCGCGAGCCGACCCACGACCGCTTGCATCAAACAGGTCGAAAGCACGACGCCCGCGTAAATTCCGGCGCGCGTGCCGACTTGACGGGAGACCGCATATGCGGTCAGTCCACCCATCGCGATCGTCGCAAGCGCTGCAGGCAGGCGAAGCGCAAACGACGTGACGCCGAAGATTTTTGCAAAAACGGCCGCGATCCAGAAGTACAGCGGCGGCTGAACGAACCACGGCGCACCGTTCAAATGCATCACGACCCAGTCGTGGGTGATCAGGATCTCCCGGGCGACTTCGCCGTACGCCGTTTCGCTGTTGTCCCATAACGTGCCGTTGCCTAGTCCGGGGATCGTAACGAGCGCGGCAATACCCGCGGCGATAAGGGCGGCACGTAAGGGGCTGGGCATCAGCGGGAGTTTTGGGCACATCTACAGCGAAGTCATCCCCGATGCCTCATCCGGACGAACTTCGAGCTGGTGACGTGATCGCTGCGGCGGCACGGACGCTCGCGCGAATGCGTACGTACGTCAAAACCGCCGTGCCGCGAGGCGAACGCGCCCCCGTCGTTCGCGCGCTGTTAGAAATTCCTTTGGAAAATCTCGCGACGATGAATGCGGTTGAGGCCGAGCATCGGATTGAGGAGACCCTTTACGCGCTTCGCGCAAGCTCAGCCGCCGTTCGACAAACTCACGATGACAAAGGGGCTCACGATGACAGCGTCGTCGTGTGCGCCACGCGAGGGAGTGCGCTTGCGATGACGCAAACGCGCACGATCGCGGCCAAGCTTGCGCAGGCCGGCGTTGCAACCACGATTTTGAACGTCACGACCACGGGCGATCGCGTCCAGGATCGTTCCCTCGTGGCGATCGGCGCCGAGAGTTTGTTTGTGAAGGAGCTCGAGCACGCGCTGCGCGACGGGCGCGCCCAGTACGCCGTGCATTCGTGCAAAGATTTACCGAGCACGCTGCCGGGCGACATGACGATCGCGGCTATCTCGCAGCGCGAAGACCCGCGCGACGTTTTTTGCAGCGAGCACTACGCGAATTTCCACGATTTGCCGCCGGGCGCTCGCGTCGGCACGTCGAGTTTGCGGCGGCGGGCGCAGCTCGCATCCCTGCGCGGCGATCTGCAGTATGCCGACGTGCGCGGAAACATCGACACGCGGCTGCGCAAACTGCGCGAGGGACAATACGATGCAATCGTGCTCGCCGCAGCGGGTTTGCGCCGTCTAGGCGTGAGCGCTACACATACGGTGCCGTTCGACGTGACGCAAATCGTGCCGGCGGTCGCACAAGGCGCGCTCGCGGTTGAAACGCTGAAGTCGTCGCAAATGCTGGCGCAGCGCCTTCATGAAGCGGTGAACGACCCGGAAACGGAGCGCGCAATATTATGCGAGCGAGCCGCACTGCGGACGCTGCAAGGCGGTTGTCAAGCGCCGATCGGCATCCATGCGCGTTACGAAAACGACATGCTGCTCGTCGACGCAGTGATTGCGACGCTCGACGGTGCAACGGTATTGCGGGACAGCGTACGCGGCCTAGCGCCCGATGCGCAAACAGCCGAAACGCTCGGCAGCAGTCTGGCGCAGCGAATGCTCGCAAACGGCGCGCAGCGCATTCTGGCGCTCAGTCCCCGTCCCGCGTCGCTTCCGCTCGCGGGTAAATTAGTGATGTTGCCGCGGCCCGCCGATCGTACGGGGCGCATTGCCGCAGCGCTGCGCGCGGACGGCGCCGAAGTCGTCGAGATGCAAGCGCTCGGCGATCGCGTACCCGACGCCATCGTTCTTCCGTCAAGCGGTTCGGTGACCGCTGCGGCCGGATATCTGCAGAGGATTCACCGCTACGATCGCCGGCCCGCGGTTGCGACGATGGGTCCCGAAAGCTCGGCCGCGGCCCATGCCGCAGGCTTTACGCCGGACGTCGTCGCTCCGGAGGCGCAGATCGATGCACTGATCGGCGCAGTACGCGCACATCTTCTTGCAAAGGAGCAAAGAGCGCGGTGATCCGCAGCCGTTTGCAGCAACTCATTCGTCCGCGGCGTCTGCGGCGCAGCGCAACCATGCGCGCACTCGTGCGCGAACATCACGCGCACGTCTCACATCTGGTGCAGCCGCTTTTCATCGTTGAAAATCCCGACGATGCGGGCCCGATCGCGTCGATGCCCGGCATCGCCCGGCACACGGTCGAAAGCGCGGTTCGCGAGGTCGGCCTGCTCGGCGCGCTCGGCGTCCATACCGTGCTGCTCTTCGGCATTCCGGAAAACAAAGACGCAATCGCGAGCGGAAACTACGATCCAAACGGCGTCGTGCAACGCGCCGCGCGCGCCATTAAGGAAGCTTTTCCGCACGTCATCGTCATCGCGGATCTCTGCAACTGCGAATATACGGATCACGGACACTGCGGTATCGTCGATGAAGGCGGCGAGATCGACAACGACGCGACCGTAGAAATCCTGGTGCGCACCGCGCTGACGTATGCGCGCGCGGGAGTCGACGTGATCGCGCCGTCGGATATGATGGACGGCCGCGTGCGTGCGATTCGCGATGCGCTCGATGAAGAGAATTTCCAGCACGTCGCGATCATGGCGTACAGCGCGAAATATGCGTCGGCCTTCTACGGACCGTTTCGCGAAGCGGCTGACTCGGCGCCGCAGTTCGGCGACCGGCGCAGCTATCAAATGGATGCGTCGAACGCTCGCGAGGCGCTGCGCGAAATTCAGCTCGATATCGATGAGGGCGCGGATGTCGTCATGGTCAAGCCCGGCTTACCCTATCTGGACATCGTCAGAGCCGCACGGGAACGCTTCGACGTGCCCATCGCAGTCTATAACGTGAGCGGCGAATACGCGATGCTCAAGGCTGCCGCGCAAAACGGATGGATCGAAGAAGACCGCGCGGTTGATGAATTATTAGTCAGCTTCGTGCGGGCGGGCGCGGACATCATCATCACCTATTTCGCGAAAGAATTCGCGGCGCGCCGCACCGGAGAATGAGCGCGCAGCCCGGCGTCGTTATTCTCGCCGGCGGCGAGGCGACGCGCCTGCCGAATAAGCTGCAGCTCGATGCAGGCGGCGTTCCGCTGCTCGTGCGCGTCTACCGCAACGTGCGCGATGCCGGTCCCGTGGTGATCTCCGCAAAAGGTTCGTTTCCGCCCGAAGTCGAGTTGGCGCTGGAGTGCCCGGTCATCGTCGATCGCTGGCCGCGCCGGGGCCCTTTGGCCGCGCTTTATTCGGCTTTCGGGCACGTCCGGGCCGATGTGGTCTTTGTCGTAGCCGGAGATGCGCCGTTCGTCACCTCTTCCGTTGCCCGTGAATTGCGCTCGCATTGGAGCGGCGGGGTGCAGGCGGTAGTGCCGGTGAACGCTCGCGGCCTCCTCGAACCGCTTTGCGCGCTCTACAATCGCATCGCTTTTTTACAAGCGGCAAGCGCAATATTAGGAGAAGCCTCGGGAGGCGTCGCCGCCGTTGTCGAACGTTTACGGACCAAGCGCGTGCGTCTTTCGGACGAACGCGTCTTCGCGAACGTTAATACGGCGTCGGACCGCCGTGCGTTGTTAGAGGTATAGAGGCTTTTTGCGGTTAGAACGGTCCATCTCCGCGTTCGCCAGAGCGCGCGGCATCATTGCAGGCGGCGTCAACTCGCCGGTCAGGGCGTTTCGCGCGGTCGGCGGCTCGCCGGTCTTCATGCAGCGCGGGCAGGGCGCATGCCTATTCGACATCGACGGTCACGAATACGTCGACTACGTCCTATCGTGGGGCCCGCTCATTTTGGGGCACGCGCATCCGGCCGTTGTGAAAGCCGTAACGCAGGCAGCGCAGCGGGGCAGCTCATTCGGCGCGCCGACCGAAGCGGAATCGGAGCTCGGCGAACTGATTCGCAGCTTGATGCCCGCCATCGAACGCATTCGTTTCACGTCGAGCGGCACAGAAGCGACGATGAGCGCAGTCCGTCTTGCGCGCGGATTCACCGGGCGCAGCAAAATCGTGAAGTTCGCCGGCTGCTATCACGGACACGGCGATTCATTTCTGATCGCCGCGGGCAGCGGTGCGCTCACCAACGGCGTGCCGAACTCGCCGGGCGTAACGGAAGGCGTAGCGTGCGATACGATCGTTCTTCCTTTTAACGATGCAGCGGCCGCGGCTGCTGCGTTTGAAGCGCATCCGCAGCAAATTGCGGCGGTCATCGTCGAACCGTACGCCGGCAACATGGGGTTCGTTCCGGCAAAATCATCGTATTTGCAAACGTTGCGAGAACTCTGCACGCAGTACGGAGCGTTGCTCATCTTCGACGAGGTCATGACGGGCTTTCGCGTCGCGCGCGGCGGCGTGCAAGAACGCGAATGCATCGCTCCCGACCTCACAACGCTCGGCAAAGTGATCGGCGGCGGATTGCCGGTCGGCGCTTTCGGCGGACGCGCCGAGATCATGGCGGAGCTTTCGCCCGACGGCCAGATCTATCAAGCGGGCACGCTTTCGGGCAACCCGCTTGCAATGGCCGCGGGAATTGCAACGCTTCGCCTGATCCAAAACGACGGAACGTTGTACGAACGCTTGGAAGTACTCTCGAAACTCCTGTGCGACGGATTGCACGAAGTATTCGCCAAATACGACGTCCCGCATTACAGCGTGTACGCGGGATCGATGCTCTGTACGTTCTTCACCGAGGGACCGGTCGAAAATCTCAACGATGCCATGAAATGCGACACCGCGCTGTACGCGAAGTTCTTTCATGCAATGCTCGACCGCGGCGTGTATCTCGCGCCCTCGCAATTTGAAACGGCGTTTCTGTCGACCGCCCACACGACGCGGGAGATCGAACGCACCATCGCTGCGGCAGACGACGCGCTGACGATGCTGACCGCGCCGGTTCAGCGCTAGCGCCTTGCGCCCCCTAGCCCAGCGCCGGCCTGCGATAAAACCCCGTGTTCGGGCATCGCGGAGGGTATAGAATCTACGTATGCCGCTGGTTTGCCTTGGGCTCTCTCATCACACGGCTCCCGTTGAAGTCCGCGAGCGCCATGCATTCCCGGCTTCGCGCATGGAGGCGGCGCTGGTGGCCCTGCGCGACTACGAGGCGGTGCGCGAAGCCGTCATGCTCCAAACCTGCGGGCGGCTGGAGATTTACGCCGACGTTAGCGACTACGAAGCCGGCGTCACGCAGCTCAAGTCGTTTTTGCTGAATTTCCGCCATGGCATGGTGGCGTACGACCTGGAATCGTACTTGTACACCTTGCTGGGTCACCAGGCCGTCGAACATCTTTTCCGCGTGAGTACCGGGCTAGACTCGATGCTGATCGGCGAGGCCGAGATCCTGGGTCAAGTCAAAGACGCGTATAGCGCCGCGCAAGAAGCGCGTTCGCTGGGCAAGACGCTGCACCGGCTCTTCCGGGAAGCAATGAGCGCGGGAAAATCGGCGCGCACGCAAACCCGCATCGGCGATGAGTCGGCCTCGATTGCAACTGCGGCAATTGAACTGGCGAAGGCGCGGTTCGGATCGCTTACGGATCGAAACGTCGTCATCATCGGCGCCGGAAAGATGGGCCGCACTGCCGCAAAACGTTTGCGCGGCGAAGGCACGCAGAATTTGGTCGTGACCAGCCGCACGATGAAACACGCGCAGGACGTTGTGGGCGACGTCGGTTTCGGCCATGCAGTCGAACTTCCGGGCTTGCTCGATGCGATCGCAAGCGCGGACATCGTCGTCACGTCAACCGGCGCTTCACATTTCGTGCTCACACCCGATATCGTGAACGCGGCGATGCTGCGCCGTCCCGATTATCCGCTGCTCATCGTCGATATCGCCGTGCCGCGCGACGCTCATCCGGACGTTGCCTCAATTGCCGGCGTCTCGCTGATCGACATCGATGGTTTGAAATCGCATGTCGAAGAGAAATTGGAAGTGCGGCGCGAGGCAATTCCGCAAGTGGAAGAGATCATCGACGAATATCTCGAGCGCTTCAGCCAGTGGTATCAATCCCGAGTGGCCGTTCCGGTGATCGCGTCACTCACGAAAAAAGCCGAAGCGGTGCGCACGGCCGAACTCGAACGCCTCTTCGCGCGGTGCCCAGATCTTAGCGAACGCGAGAAGATGCTCATCACCGGCATGTCGATGACGATCATCTCCAAACTGCTTCACACGGTCGTGACGAAGATCCGCGACAAGGCCATAACCAATCATAACGAAGCGCTCGAGCACGTGCGCCTGCTCGACGAACTCTTCGAACTCAACATTGCCGAAGAACTGGCAAAAATCCGCCCGTCGCATCCGACGGTCGATGTCGACGAGTAGCTCGCAGCTCACCGGAAAACGCGTGCTCGTCACGCGGCCCGCTCATCAAAGCGATCAATTCGCAAAAGCGCTGAAGGACGCAGGCGCACAGGCAATACTCGCGCCCACTATCGAGCTGGGGCCTCCCGACGATCCCGCAGCCGCCGCACAAGCCGTGAACGCTGCTGCGGAAAACGCCTGGATCGTTTTCACGAGCGCGAACGGCGTCGATGCGTTTTTCGAGCTCCTGCACGCCCGCCGCGAGGATGCGCGATCGCTTGGAAGCGCGAAGGTTGCGGCGATCGGGCTGAAGACTTCGCAAGCGCTGCGTAGGCACGGCATATACGCCGATCTCGTTCCGCAATCGTTCATCGCCGAGGATCTTGCAAATGCGCTCATTGCCGCGAGTAAACCGGGCGAGATGATTTTACTCTTCCGCGCTCAGGAAGCGCGCGACGTGCTGCCCGAACGCCTCGCCGGCGCCGGCCGCAGCGCGCGCGTCGTAGCGGCTTATAAAACGATTTACGTCGACGATCCGGATTTTGCAAACAAAGTCGCGCTGAGCGATATCCTGACGTTCACGAGCGCAAGCACCGTGCGCGGGTTCTCTTATAATCTCGCCGGCGATACCGCGGCTTCCAACGCGGCCGCCGAAAAGATCGTCGCGTGCATCGGTCCGATTACGGCGAACGCTGCGCGCGATATCGGCATGCGCGTCGACGTGGTCGCCGACGAATTTACGTCCGGAGGTTTACTCAGCGCGCTGCAACGTCATCTCGCTCGCGCCTAGTGAACGCCGGCATCGGGATCGTCTTTGCGGGAGCCGTAGCGATCGCAGCACTGCGCCTACGCGCGCTCACCGCAAGCGGCGCGCTCGCGGCTTGCATCGTGGGCGCGTGCGTGTTCGGAGCGGGGTCATGGCGTTACGCTGCGGTGCTGTTCGCCTTTTTCATTCCTTCCACGCTGCTGTCACGAATCGGGCGCCGGCGCAAGCGCTCTCTCGTCGACATCGGAAAGACCGGTGCGCGTGACGCTACGCAGGTGCTTGCAAACGGCGGCATCGCCGCGGCCTGCGCGTTGCTCGCGGCATCCACGCACAGTGCGGCCGCCGCAGCCGCATTTGCAGGAGCGTTTGCTGCGGCGAGCGCGGACACGTGGGGCACGGAGATTGGCACGCTGGTCAACGCCCGCCCGCGCTCGCTTTTCACGCTCCGGCCCGTGGCGCCCGGAATCTCCGGCGGGGTTACGTTCGCCGGCACGCTCGCGGAGGTCGGTGGCGGACTGTTCGTCGGGCTCGTCGCTTTCGCGCTTGGACTCGCGCATTGGTGGGCGATCGGCGCAGCCGGATTTGCCGGCGCGCTCGTCGACTCGATGCTCGGCGCGAGCGTGCAAGAGTTGCGCTACTGCGAAAACTGCAAGCGCACGTGTGAAACGGATCCGCATGTCTGCGGAAACCATACGCAGCTCGTCCGCGGCGCGAGGTGGATGGGAAACGATGCCGTCAACGTCTGTGCAACCGCGACCGGCGCCATCGTGGCGGCATTGCTGACCGCGTAGCGCAAAATTACATCGTGTGATTCGCAGACTTCCGGACCGCGTACCTCGCCCGCAACCTGGGTGAAAGCGTGATGGGTCTTACGTTGCATGAGCGTTAAAGTATACGGATGCAACCATATCGCCATCGAAGTCGACGACGTCGATAAGGCGGTTGCGTTTTACGAGGACGTCTTCAATCTCAAGAAGCTGGACGAGGGCGAAGGCGACGCGTTTTTCCAACTCGGCGAACACCAGTTTTTGGCCATGTTCAAGGTCCCGCAAGTACGGCCCGAGCGGCTTCGTCACTTCGGGCTCATCGTGCGCGATGAAGCCCAGCTCGACGAAGTGCGAGAAAAAATCACGGGCAAATACGGCTTAAAACTTATTCCGGGCTTCCGCTGCGATTTCTTCGACCCATTCGGCAACCACATACAAGTGGTCGATTTGCACGATGAATCGCTGGTTTGGCTCTTGCCGTATCAGGAGGTCCAGAAAGCGGGTATCGTGTTCGCCGGCGCCGCACCGGCACACGCATAACGATTCCCCGTCAGCTCGCTTTCGCGGCGCCCTTGCCGTACTTCCGTTCGAGGTACGGAATAATATCGTCGTCGTCGTCCAGGACGACGTCGCCGTCGACCATGACCGGAATGCTGGTCTGCCCGGAGACTTCCTTGACGATGCCGCGCTGGGCGTGGCTCTGCGGCACGTTGACGATCTTGTAATCCAGCAGCAGTTCGGTCATCTTGGCCCGAACCCGCGCGCAGTACGAGCACCACTCGGCCTGGTATAAAACGATGTTCGTGTCTCGCAAGATCGTCGGTCTCCTGATACGATTAGGCTAAGCATCGTGCGCGGTACCGGCGTCACGGCCGGCATCGCAGCCTCGTTCTCTTCGGTTGGGATGGGCATGGTCATTCGGGCGCGCGACAATAACGGGCTCTTGCTGGCGGCACTGGCTGCGTCGCTCGCCGTGCATCTGCTCATCGCGCTTTTCGTCCTTCCCCTTTGGCAGCCCGCGCAATCAGACGGCTTACAGCCGGTGGAAGCGCTGTCGTTCGCGCGTCTCATCCGCGTGCAGATGCAGCGCCCCGCCGCCGCAGCACGTCCCGTCGCCGTGCCTGAGACAAAACGGCGGGCGGAAAAAATTTCATTTGCGCGGCACAGAAGCGAGCTGACGGCAAACGTGCGCAAGCCGCTCGCCCGTCCCACCGCGGTCAACGGCCCCAACGGTCCTGAAGCCGCCGCCCCGGAACATCTCCGTATGAATCGGCCGGCGCCGATGTATGCGCGAGCGCCTGCGAGCTCCATGCCCGTCGCCAGCACGCAAAGCGAGTCGGCGCAGACCCCGCAGCCGCAGGCCACCGTCAACACCCGCCCGGTAGACGGAAGCGGCGCTTCCGACCGCGGCGGCGTTTTGCCGCTCGGCGCGGCGCAAGAACCCGTACTCGACCCGTCGGTGCTCTCGCAGCTCGAAAAACGCGTCGGCGTGCACGTCACGCTCGTGGTTACCGTCGATGAGGATGGGCACACAAAGCACGTGACGTTTCAACCGCCGATCGATCCGCAGATCGAGCGCCAGATCGAAACCATTCTCGCGGACGCAAATTGGGATGCTGCGGTGTGCGGCGGCGGCGTCAGCTGCGAAGGCGTCGCCACGATCAAACTGTAGAAAGCGTCGAGCGGATCTCAACTCCTTCGAATCCACGCACGAATACATGCTGCCCGCTGCTTTTATCGCGCTCGTGCGCGCGAAAACCAAGATCTGCGTAGCGCATCGCCGCCTCGGACCCGCATGCAAAAAGTACGGCGTTCGGCTGCGCGCCGCGCAGCTGCACGCGTGAAAAGCGCAGCTGAAACACGCGAGGATCGCGCGAGCGCGCGAACTGCGTGGCAAGGAACGTGGATTGCACCGCCGCATGCACACCGTCGACGCGTAAGAATCCGGCGCGGCGCAGCGGGGTCCTCGATGGGAGGTACAAGTCGCATACCCGCTGCGATTCGAACGGCGAACGCCAGAACAGCGCCTGACGCCCGCGGTACATCCAATGCAACTCGAAGCGCGTCGCGAGCGCGCGCGCATCGCCCGATCCGATCTCGCAGACTGCAAGAACCTCGGGCCGGCTGTGCGCGACGAACTCCGCGAGTTTGCGCATGGCGCCCGCGCGCACGAGTCCGTATCCGCGCACGTACGCGAGCTTTATAAAATGGACTTGCCTAAACCTGAAAGGATGAGGCCGACAGCCAAAACGGCCGTCTGATTGCGCGTATCGAGAATCGGATTGATCTCGACCATCTCGATCGAACCGAGCTGGCCGGACTCAAACAGCATCTCCATCGAGAGGTGCGCTTCGCGAAAACTCAGACCGCCTTTTACCGGCGTGCCAGTTCCCGGCGCTTCGCTCGGATCGATCCCGTCCATATCGAACGACATGTGAATCGGCCGCCCGCCGGCTCCCGCGATGCCGATCGCTTGTTCCATGACGCGCGTCATGCCGAGGCGATCAACGTCGCTCATCGTGTATGCGATGACGCCGGACGCGCGCAAGTTTTCTTTCTCGGACGGATCGACGTCCCGCAAACCGATTTGTACGGTCCGGTTTGGATGCGCGTAGCCCTTCTGCAGCGCGAACCACAACGGCATGCCGTGGACGTTTCCCGAAGGCGAACTATCCGGGCTGTTGATGTCGCTGTGCGCGTCAACCCATACCAGTCCCGGCGCCTCGCCGCGCACTTTGGTAAGTCCCGCAAGCGTTCCCATAGCAATCGAATGATCGCCGCCGAGCACGATCGGAAAGCCGTTGCTGTTCACGATGTGTTCGACTTCCGACGCAAGCTGCGCGCAGACTTGGTCGATGATGTCGTAGTATTTCGCGTGCTGGTCGCCGTGCTCGAATTCCTCACGCAGCGGCACTTGCAGGTTTCCGTGATCGTAAATCTCGGGAATCCGCAGTTTGCGCAACCGCTCGTTCAGGCGCGCGTACCGGACGGCATACGGGCCCATGTCGACGCCGCGGCGGCTCGCGCCCAGGTCCATCGGAACGCCGATGATATCGACCCGCTCGATCGTTCGGGGAACGGCGGTGGTGCTCACGGCGCGGCAGCTTCTTCAGCGCTGTCGTGCGGGTCCTTGGTCAGCACCGGGCGCGCCTCGTCGCGGCTCACCGAGCCGGGGATGACGTGCAGGAGCAAGACGCGGATGATGCCGGCCACGGGCACCGCGATGAACATGCCGAGCACTCCGTAGAGTTCGCCGCCGATGAGGATCGCGATGACGACGGCGCTGGGACTCAGTTGTATCGTGCGGCTGACGATGTTGGGAGCGATGATATGCCCCTCGGCTTGATTCGCCAGAACGAAGACCGCGATCACTTTAACGAAGAGCGGTGCGCCGCCGCTCACGAACGCGATGATCACCGCAGGTATCGCAGCGATGACCGGCCCGATGTAAGGTATCAAATCCAAAATGCCGGCACCGACGCCGATGAGGATTGCGTACGGCTCACCGACCAGCCACAAGCCCAGCGCGATGAGCGCACCGACCGAACCGCCGACCATCAGTTGACCGCGGATAAAGCCGCCGATCACGCGCTCGAGCTCTGAAAGGACCTGCAGGGTAGAATCGCGCCGCCGCGCCGGAATGAATCCCATGAAAAAACGCTTGATCGTTTCGGAGTCGTACAACAAATACGCGCCCAAAACCGGAATCGCGATACACGCGCCCAAAAACGCAGCCGTTCCGACGAGCACCATAATCGCGTTTCCCGCGGCGGTTACGCCGTACGATTGCAGCCACTTCGGCACCTGGGACGGCACCTTTGCAAGCTCGTCGCGGATAAAGCTCGGAAGGCGTGCGACCAGCGGATTCGTGGGATTGCGCACGAAGTCCGCAATGCGAGCCTCAATGGTCGGCCAGTCGCGTACGAGCGTGCTTACCTGCGAGGTGACCGCGGGAATCAAGAACGTCAGGCCAATCGCCACAAGCGCCGCAATACCCGCGTACACCAGCAGAATCGCCACGATCAGCGGCAGCCGTTTGTTCAGCCATCGGACGAGCGGATACACGAGGTATGCAAAGAAAATCGCGCCGACGATGATGATGAAGATCACGCCGATGCGCTCGATGAAGTGAATAACGTAGCTGAACATCAGAAAGATCAGCACGACCGACAGTAAGACCTTCCAGCTGTAATCGAGCGTCTGCGGCGTGAGCCAGCGGTAGGGCTCGCCATCTGCACCGCGCGCGGCTTCGGCTTTCACGCCCGCGTGTTCGGCTTCAACTTCCAGCCCGACGAGCGAGGCTTGCGCCGGGGAATGATAGCGCATGTACCGCGCCAGCACTCCGGAAATCGCGCGAATGAACCATCGAAACGCTTGCAGCGCGCCCGCGTATCCGTCATCGACGTCGAGCAAAAGCCCGAACGTCTTGTTGCGCGAGATTCGTTCGCTCCAACGCCGCGCCAGCTCCATTCCGGGCGCGCAGCGTTCTTGCAAAATCGTAAGGATGCGGCTATCGTCGCCGTTGCTCGAGCGCACGATTCCGGTAAATTCTTTGTACGAAATTCCAAGCGCGCGCAGCAAGCCGCGGTCGACGGGACACTGACCGTAAAGATAGTCTCCGAGCGTGCCATGCATCGCCGCGCGTGCCTTGTCGATCATGCGCGGCAACCACCGGATACCGCCTAGTTCATCGGACCATCGACGGGGCGGCGTAACGCGAAGGTCCTTCGCCTGTAATTCCGGCACGCTGCCATAGTACCCCAAAAGGCTTCCGCATGCGCGGTTTCGTACAATCGACCGATGGTGCGTAGAGCGGCGCTCATGCTGTTCGCTGCGGCCGCATGCGCAATGGCGCTTAGTGGTTGCGTTCGCGCACACGCGCACCCGCGCCCCGGACAGCTTGCACTGAGCATGGTGACCGACGTCGGCGGTCTGGGCGACAAGTCGTTCAACGATTCGGCCTATCGCGGCTTGCTCCGCTCGCGTGACGATCTGAGCGCGTATATCAAAGTTTTGCAATCGAAATCGGCGGCCGACTATCAGCCCAACCTCACCGTACTCAGCGAAGCGCGTTTCGATATGATCTATGCCATCGGTTTTTTGATGACCGACGATCTTTCCCAGGTCGCGCATCAATTTCCGAATCAGCAGTACACGATTATCGATTCAGTCGTTCCGCAGCCGAACGTCGTCTCCGTGACCTTCAAAGAAGAGGACGGATCGTTTTTGGCCGGCGCGCTGGCGGCAATGGTCAGCACGACGCATCGCATCGCGTTCATCGGCGGCCAAGACATTCCGCTCATTCGCAAATTCGAAGCCGGCTATATCGCCGGGGTACGCGAAATCGACCCGTCGGCTCGAGTCGACGTCAAATACGCCGGTTCGTTCGACGACGTCGCGGCAGGCAAAGAGCTCGCCAATCTGCTCTTCAACGGCGGAGACGACATCATTTACACGGCAGCCGGGAGGGTCGGTCTTGGCGCGATCGATGCGGCCAAGGCGCGGCCGCGCGGAAATTACATCATCGGCGTGGACAGCGATCAAGACGCGCTTGCGCCGGGAAAGATTTTGACCTCGATGGTTAAGCACGTCGACGTTGCGGTCTTCGAAGTCGCGCAAGCGCTGCGAAACCGCCGTCCGCTTAGCGGCCACGTCGTGCTCGGTTTGAAGCAGCACGGCGTTTCGCTGACGAATTTCCGCTACACGAGCGACGTCGTGACATCCGCGCGAATCGCGCGTTTACGAACGCTCGAACGCGCGATCGTCGACGGACGCATTACCGTCCCTAACACGCGAGAGGCACTGGCGAGCTGGAAACCCGTAACGCTGTAGGACCGAGCGTCCTCGAACTGCGCGGTATTCGCAAAGCGTTCCCCGGCGTCGTCGCCGTGGACGGCGTCGATCTTGATCTACGCTCGGGAGAGATTCACGCGCTCGTCGGCGAGAATGGCGCGGGCAAGTCTACGCTGGCAAACGTCGCGTTCGGCGCCATAACGCCCGACGCCGGAAGCGTCCACGCATCCGGCACGGTCGGGCTCGTTCATCAGCATTTTCAACTCGTCGGGCGCCTGAGCGTCTGGCAAAACGTTCTGCTCGGACGCGAACCGCGCAAGGGCTGGTTGATCGATACTCGCGCCGCGCGCGAGCGCGTTCGCGTGCTCGCGCAGAGTAACGGTCTAACAATCGACCCGGACGCATTCGTCGACGATCTTCCCATCGGCGTGCAGCAGCGCGTGGAGCTTCTCCGTGAATTGGAGCGCGATCCGAAGGTTCTCTTGCTCGACGAACCCACCGCAGCGCTCGCGCCCGCGGAAATCCAAACATTCTTTGCGACAATCGTACAGCTCGCACGGCGCGGCACCGCAATCCTCATCGTCACCCACAAGCTGCAGGAGGTTATCGACTACAGCTCGCGCGTCAGCGTGATGCGCCACGGAAAGATCGTCGCGCACTTCGAAACGGCAGCAACGAGTACGGACGAAATTGCGCGGGCTATGGTCGGCGGTACGCTGCCTGCGGTGGCGCAGCGTGCATCGACGGCACCTGCGCCGTGTTTTCGCGCGGCGCACGTGCGCGCCGGATCCGGAAGCACGGCGATTGAAGATGTCTCTTTCGCCGTCGCATCGGGCGAAATCGTCGGCATCGCCGGCGTTGAAGGCAACGGACAAACCACGCTTGCCGACGCGATCGCCGGCATGATCCCGTACGACGGAACAATTTCCATCGCCGGTCCGGTTGGAATCGTTCCGCAGGACCGTCATCGCGAAGGGCTCGTGCTCGGCTGGTCGATCGTCGACAACGCGATACTCGGCCGCCAACGCTTGGCGCAGTCGCGGCGCGGCATATTGCTCGATCGAGCCGTCGCGCGCGACGACGCACGCGCAATCGTGCAGCGGCTCGACGTACGTGCTGCATCGCTCGACGTCGCAGTGCGCACGCTCTCCGGCGGCAATCAGCAAAAAGTCGTTGTCGGCCGGGCTCTGCTCGGCGATCCGCGCTTCGTGCTCGCCTATCAGCCGACGCGCGGGATCGACGTCGGCGCCGCCGCACTCGTGCAATCGCGCCTCATCGAAGCGCGCAACGGCGGAGCGGCGATTTTGCTCATCTCCTTCGAGTTGGATGAAATCCTCGCGCTCGCCGATCGCGTTTTGGTGATGTATCGCGGGCGCTTTGCGGGCGAGTTCACGGGTGATCGGATCGATCGCGGACGCATCGGCGAACTGATGGCCGGAGCAGGCGTATGAGAAACGTCATACGATTCGCGAGCGGACCCGTCGGAGCGCTGCTGTTCGCGTTTTTTCTTGCAGCGGTTGCGATGCTGCTGGCGGGCGTCAGTCCGGCCGACGGATTCTGGGCGCTCTTCGTCGGGTCGCTCGGCGGAAAACAGCAAATTGCCGAGACGCTCGTTCAAACGACCGCGCTCCTCTTTCCCGCACTGGGAATCGCACTCGCGTTTCGCGCCGGACTTTTCAATATCGGCGCGGAGGGACAACTGGTAATAGGCGGTCTCGCCGCCGGCGCGCTCGGCGCTCATCTTGCCGTGCCTACGCCCGTTGCGATCGCCATACTGCTTGCAGCCGGATTCATCGGCGGCGGCGTCTGGGGCGGAATCGCCGGCTGGCTGCGGGCGCGCTTCAGCGCAAACGAAATCATCTCCACGCTCATGCTCAACTTCGTCGCGCTCTCGCTCGCGAGTTATCTGGTTTCCGGGCCGCTGAAATCGCCGCAAGCCACGGGCGCCGAAACCGCACCGCTGCAGCCGCAGTCGTGGCTTCCGGCGCTCATTCCCGACACGCGCCTTTCGATCGCGCTTCTGATCGCGATTGCAATGGCGATCGTGCTGCGGCTGGTGCTTGCGCGAACGGTCTTCGGATACGAACTGCGCGCTGCAGGCGACGCGCCTGAGGCCGCGCGGCGCAGCGGGGTCAACATGCAGCGCATGACACTGCTCGCCCTTTCACTTTCGGGCGCGATCGCCGGACTCGGCGGCGCAACGCTCGTGACCGGCGTCCTGCATCGCTTCAACACGCAGCTTTCGCCGGGATACGGATACACCGCAATTGCCGTTGCGCTCGTCGGCGATCTCGATCCGCTGTGGGTTTGTCTGGCGGCATTCGGCTTCGGCATTTTGGAAGCGGGAGGTCTAGCGATGCAGGCGCTCGCGGATGTGCCCAAGGACGCGATTCACGTCATTGAAGGCCTCATTATCTTGGTTTTGGCCGCTCGCCGTTATATCGCAACGCGCACGCAGGCGGCGCCCGTATGAACGCCGGCGGGATCGCATTCGTAGCGGCGCTCGTGTCGCTTACGCTCGTGAAGTCCGCTCCGATTATTTATGCTGCGCTCGGGGGCGTCATTTCAGAGCGTTCCGGCGTCATCAACATCGGCCTTGAAGGGATGATGATCGGAGGAGCGTTTACCGCGGTGCTGTTTTCAGGGATAACCGGCAGTCCGCTGATCGGTCTGGCGGCGGGAATCGCTGCGGGCGCACTGCTCGGTTTCGTTTTGGGATTCGCGGCCACGTTTTTTAAAGTCGATCAAATCGTCGCGGGCACCGGCATTAATCTCGTCGCGGCAGGCGGCGCGGCATACGCGCTGACGCTCATTTATAATCAGCCCGGAGCCAGCCCGCAGGTGAATGCGCTCGGCGGCAACGTTTGGGTTCTGGTCGCGCTCGCTTTCGTTTGCGCTCTGCTGCTTCACGCGGTGCTTTACGCTACGCCGTGGGGACTGCGCGTGCGCGCGTGCGGCGAGAATCCGCGCGCCGTTCACGATGCAGGTCTGCATCCGCTGCACTTGCGGCTGGCCGCCGTAACGATCAGCGGCGCACTCGCGGGCCTCGGCGGCGCGTTCCTTTCAATCGGCGAGGTCAATCTCTATTCCGACGGGATGACGGCCGGACGCGGATTCATCGCGCTCGCCGCAGTCATCTTCGGCCGCTGGACGCCGTGGGGCGCAACCGGCGCCGCACTCTTCTTCGGTTTCTTCGAAGCGCTGCAATACGTGCTGCAAGGACGTATCAGCTGGCTCCCCGCGGATGCAATGCAGGCCGTGCCGTATGTTGCGGCGCTCGTCGCGATCGCGGGTCTTGTCGGTAAAGTTCGCGCTCCCGCGGCGGACGGGATCCCGTATTAGCTATCCACCCTGTGTTAGTATAAAAGTCACAGGTGGAGGTGCCGAAAACTAGACATATGCGGCGGATCCTTGCAGCGCTTGCTCTAGTCTCGTTCGTCGCCCCGTTTACGGCGCCGGCGAACGCACAAATGGACTTGCCTACCCCTCTGCTGCGCCTGAGCACGATGCTCGCGAGCGTTGGAGAACGGGCGCCCGGACGCGCCGCGATCGCCGTTCAGGATCTCGCAAGCGGTTACACGTCCGGCTACAACATGAACGAAGTCATGCCGGCCGCATCGACGATCAAGATCCCGATCATGGTCGAGGTCTTCCGGCAGATGGAAGAGGGTAATTTCGATCTGAACCGCCGCGTCGAATTGCTTCCCGGTGACCGCGATTGGGGATCCGGCGATATTGCAGACTCGCCCGTCGGCTCGACGTTCCCAGTGTCCACGCTGCTCGCCCAAATGATCACGGTGAGCGACAACACCGCGGCAAACATGCTCATTCGTCTGGTCGGGCGCCGGCACATCAATACAACGATGGCTCGGCTGGGACTTCGCCATACGCATTTGGCGGACTACATCCGCACGGCTGAGTGGAGCGTTCGCACGAGTTTGCGCACTACGCCCGCCGACATGGTGAAGCTGCTCACCGAAATGGCTAAGAACAAGTTGATCGACAAATGGTCGTCGCAGCAGATGATTGCGATTCTCGAGCATCAAGAGATCAACACGCTGCTGCCGGAACCGCTCCCGCAAATTCCAATCGCGCACAAAACCGGATCGTTTGACGACACGCTCAACGACGTCGGCATCGTTTATGCCGCCGAACCGTACGTCATCGCCGTGCTGACGACCGACCTGCCCTCGCTGGGAGCCGGCCGTCAATTCATCCACCGGATTTCGCGCGTAACCTACACGCACTTCCAACAGCTCGCAAAGTGGCGCGCGGCAAACGATTTGCAAACGCTCTCCGCCCCCGCGGACGAAGCGCCGGATAACGCAACGCAGCCGGCGCAAACCGCACCGGTTACGACGGACAGCGCAGACACATCGGATTCAACCGATCAGGACAACTCGATGTGGGCGACCCCTGCACCGAGTCCGAGTCCGTTTTAAAAGGCGCTGCGGCCGAGCCTCCGCGCCCCCCATCGAAATGGGCCCCCATTAGTTGCGTAGGCGGAATAGAAAAGGCCCCGTAACGACGGGGCCTTTTCATTCTTGCACCTAGCTTGCAGCCACTTTTCGCGATGCGTACGTGCGGGTCAGCCAGCGGTCGTATTTGCGCTCCTTGGCGCGCACCACGCGTTCGTAGAACGCGCACAGGCGCTGTGTGATCGTACCGATTCTGCCGTCAGCGACGATGCGGCGATCGACCGAGGCGACGTACACGACTCCGACCGCCGTTCCCGTGAAGAAGATTTCGTCCGCTCCGTACAGCTCGCTGCGGTCGATCGAGCGCTCCACGACGTCCAAGCCGAATTCATTGCGCGCGATCTCGATAATCGAGCGGCGCGTGCAGCCTTCCAAAATGTTCTGCGACGGATCCGGCGTGTAAATCACGCCGCCTTTGACGAGGAACAAATTCTCGGCGGATCCTTCAGCGACGTGTCCGTCGTGCGAGAGCATGATCGCCTCGTCGAAGCCGTTCGCGACGGCCTCGCTTTTTGCGAGCGCGCTGTTGACGTACAGACCGGTGATTTTTGCGCGCGGCGGCGCAGCAGAATCGTCTGCACGGCGCCAAGAACTAACCCCTGCGCGCAGACCGCCCGAAGCATCGAGATAGCTCGTGAACGGCACCGGAATAATCGCAAACGAGTCCGGTACGTTATGCAGTCGCACGCCGACGTCTTCGGCGCCCTTGAAGATGCACGGACGGATGTAGATGTCGGTTTCGTAGCGGTTGCGCGCAGCTAATTCCCCGGTAATCTCGACCAACTCGTCGATCGAGTGCGGAAGCGACATCATCAAAATCTTCGCCGAGGTCGCAAGGCGTTCGTAGTGCTCGCGCAGCTGAACGAGATAGAGTTCGCGGTCCTCTGGCACCCAGTAGCCGCGAATCCCTTCGAAGCAGCCGGTGCCGTATTGGAGCCCGTGTGTGAGAAGGCCGACTTTGGCATCATCGTACGCGCGGAAGCCCCCGCCGGCATAAACGGTAATCTCGCTCAAATTCATGGCAGTGGTATTCCCGGGATTCGGGCGTTACCCCTTAGCCATTGGTCTTGCGAACAGGCTCCGGCAGCTTGAATGGTGCACCAGTTGGCCAATGCTCGAAGTGCTGCTTGCCTTCTTGCGCCTGGGGTGTATGAGCTTCGGCGGTCCCGCAGCGCACCTGGCGTACTTTCGCGAGGAGTTCGTGCGGCGGCGCGGCTGGCTTTCGCAGGCGCAGTTCGCTCAATGCATCTCCATCACGCAGCTGCTGCCCGGCCCGGCGAGCTCGCAGACCGGCATGCTCATCGGACTGCTGCGAGCCGGATGGCCGGGAGCGGTGGGCGCGTGGATCGGATTCACGCTGCCATCGGCTGCATTGATGACCGCGTTCGCGATCTACGGACCGCGTGGATTTGCGCACGCCGGGTGGCTGCACGGCCTGCTCGTCGTTGCGGTTGCAGTGGTGGCGCAAGCGATTCTCACAATGCGCCGTGCGCTCATTTCCGATCTGCCGCAGCTCGTTTTTGCGATCGCAACGTGCGCAGCCATGCTGCTCGCTCCATATCCCGCAACGGCGCCGCTCGCTATCGGCCTTTGCGCGGCTGCGGCATTAGCGGTAACGCGCGCAAAAACCGAACGTTCGGAGCCGCTCGCATTGCACAGATCCCGCCGGGGCGCCATCGTTGCGGCCGGTGTTTTCGTCGCGCTGCTCGCGGGCCTTGCGCTGAGCGCGCGCGCATTTCACAATCCGTACGTCGTGCTGGCGGCGCGATTATACGACGTCGGCAGTTTGGTGTTCGGCGGCGGACATGTCGTCTTGCCGCTGCTGAACGCGGAAGTCGTCCACGCCGGCATGGCGTCTTCGCAGAAAATGATCGCCGGCTATGCCGCGGCACAAGCGATGCCCGGCCCGCTCTTCACGCTCAGTTCGTACGTGGGCGCAATGGTCTACGACGGAGCACTCGGAGTGCGCGGCGCGATCGTGGCGACACTTGCCATTTTTCTGCCGTCGTTCTTGCTGATTGCGGCGATCGCGCCGTTCTACGCCGATCTTGCGGCAAGCCCGCGATTCAGCCGCGCGCTGGCCGGCGCCAATGCCAGCGTTGTGGGTTTGCTTGCGTCGGCATTCGTAGCGCCGATCTGGACGAACGCCGTCCACACGATCGCCGACGGCGCGTTTGCCGCAGCTGCATTTGCAGCGCTGTCATACGCGCGCCTGCCGGCGTGGCTGGTCGTGGCGTTGGCCGCCGCGGCGGGTGCGCTGGTTTTCCGCTAGAAAATTACGGGCCATGTTGCGACCCACCGTTGTTCTGCTCACGCTCGCCGCGCTATGCGCCGGTGCATTTGCCGCTGCTGCAACCGGAACGGTCACGTTACCTTCCGGATGGCGGCTAATTCATCCGCAAGCCGCAGTCATCAGCGTAGGCGCCATGCCTCAGGGCCTTTCTTTATCTCCCGATGGTTCGATGCTTGCGCTCGTCGAGTCCGGAGTTCCGGCGCCTGCACTGATCATCGTCGATTTGCCGTCACTTCACGAGCACGCATTCCCGCTCCAAGGCGGATTCGGCAAACCCGTGTGGCTCGACAACGCGCACGTTGCCGTCGCCGGCGCCAATGACGATGCGATTTTGCAGATCGCAGCGCGTACCGGAACGATGACGAAAACGCGCACCGGGTCAGGCACTTGGCCCGTTGCAGTGGCTGCACGCAACGGTAAAGTTGTTGGCGCCGTTAATGACGGCAATGCAACGGTGCGCGTGGGGACGAGCGACGTTCGCGTCGGAAATCATCCTTCCGATATCGCCGTTTCGCCGGACGGAAAGACGCTGTACGCATCGGTTCGCGAACCCAGCAGCGTTGCGGTGATCGACGTTGCGTCGCATGCAATCCTCACGCGCATACCGGTCGGTCTGCATCCATCCGCACTCGCGCTTTCGCAAGACGGCTTGCGGCTCTACGTTGCCGAGAGCGACGACGACAGCTTAGCCGTAATCGAGACGCGAACGCGCGCGGTGCTGCGGCACATTCCGCTGGGACTCCACACCACGCGGTTGAGCGGATACGGCGCATCCCCCAACGCGATCGCACTGCGGGGCGCCGATGTGTTCGTTTCGCTCGGAGCGGAAAACGCCGTCGCGATCGTTCGCGGCAACCGCGTCGTGGAACGCATACCGGCGGGCTGGTATCCAACCGGAGTTGCCGTGGGCCGCGACGGAACGCTGTACGTCGCCAACGGAAAAGGCGAAGGCGCGCCGTCCAATCCGCAATTCAATCCGCTTCATCACGACTCACCGGGATACGTCGGCGATATCACCACAGGTTCGTTGCGCATCGTGCCGCACGGCGCATACGCGAATGCGGTTACGGAGACGCAAGCGGTCATCGCGGCCGCAGCGCCGGAATGGACCGCGCCTCCGGACGCACAAACGGTGGTTCGCGCAAACGGGCCGATAAAGCACGTGATATACATCATCAAAGAGAACCGCTCGTACGATCAAGTTCTCGGCGACCTGGGCGGCGGCGCCGACGGCGATGCAACCCTGACGATGTTCGGCCGATCGATCACGCCGAATCAACATGCAATCGCGCAGCGCTTCGGCGTATTCGACAACGCCTACACGGACGCGCAAGTCAGCGCGAACGGACACAATTGGACCGACGCCGGTTTTGCGAACGACTACGTCGAGCGCTTTTGGCCGCCGAACTACGGCGGACGCCGCGATTTGTACGATTTCCTCACCGCGGGCGATCCCGACGTTCCGCACGGCGGCTATCTATGGGATGCCGCAAAGCGCGCCGGCATCAGCTATCGCGATTACGGCGAGAGCATCGAGTTCACGCACCGTCTGAAGATCGGCGTAAATACATTCCCAGGCCTGGCGGGTCATTTCGATCCGCAGTTCGTCGGCTGGGATTTGCAAACGAGCGACTCGGACCGCTTTGCCGAATGGCAGCGCGAATTTAACGGCTTCGTCGCGCACGATAACCTGCCGCAGCTCGAAATCATCTATTTTCCGAACGACCACACTGCAGGAACGCATCCCGGCATGATCACGCCCAAAGGGTATGTTGCAATGAACGACTGGGTCGTCGGGCGTCTCGTCGACGCGGTATCCCATTCGAAGTACTGGCAATCCGCCGCGATCTTCGTGTTGGAGGACGACGCGCAAAACGGTCCGGATCACGTCAGCGACCAGCGCTCGACGTTTTATATCGCGAGTCCCTATGCGCGCGGCGGCGTGCGGCACGCGCATTACTCGACGACGTCGTTCGTACACACCATCGAGTTGCTGCTCGGCCTGAAGCCGCTTTCGGTCTACGATGCCGCCGCGCGGCCGCTCTACGACGCCTTTGCGATCAGCCCGGTGAACGCCCAGCCGTACGCAGCGATCGAACCGTCCGTCGATATGCACGCAACAAACTCCGCGGCGGCTTACGACGCGGCAATCAGCGCGAAGCTGGACTTCTCACATCCGGATGCGGTCGACCCGCGCGTTCTAACCGACATCATCGAGCACGCGCGATGACGCCGTGGATCGCCGCGGGAACGACGTTCGTTGCGTCGGCACTAGAATTCGTTGAAGCCGCAACGATTGTGCTGGCCGTCGCCTACACCGCCGGCTGGCGCGTTGCACTCGGCGCGACGGGATGGGCGCTCGCCGTCTTGGCCGTGCTCACCGGCCTGCTCGGACCTGCACTCGTGCGCTACGTTCCCCTGACCACGCTGCAGATTGCGATCGGAATCTTCCTCACGCTGTTCGGATATACGTGGCTGCGCAAGGCGATTTGGCGCTATTCGGGGCGAAAAGCGATGCGCGATGAAGACGCGGCGTTCAACGCGGAAGTCGAAGAGCTGCGCCGCCATGAAAAACGGTTTGCATTCGCAAGCGCGTTCAACGGCGTGCTGCTGGAAGGGCTCGAAGTCGCGATCATCGTCATTACGTTTTCTGCCGATCGCGCGGGTACGTTCGTCTGGGCGGCATCAGGGGCTCTGGCGGCGGGTGCGCTCGTCGCACTGGCGGCTGCCGTCTTGCGGCATCCGTTCTCACGCGTGCCGGAGAACGCAATGGGGTTCATCGTCGGCATTATGCTGCTCTCGTTCGGCACATTTTGGAGCGGCGAAGGACTAGGACTGCAGTGGTGGGCGGGCGAGGCGACACTCGCGTGGATTATCGCCTTGTATGGTATCGCAGCGTTCGTGCTGATCGCGCTGTGGCGGCGCACGGGAACCGTTCGTGAAATCCGTCTATAAATTCGTCGCCGGCAATTCACTGGTCACGCCCATCGGCATCGCGATCGCCGCGATTGCCGCCTTCGCGCTGCGCGGCAATCTGCGATGGTGGAGCGCTCCGGTGTACGTTGCGCTGCTGCTGGTCACGTTGGCCGCCAGCACGGCGGAGCGGCCGACGTAGCCTCCTCATCTTCGCCGATGGTGCGGCAGCCGCATTATCCGTACAATACTCTTGGGAGGTCCCGATGAAGCCATATTCCCGGCTCACCGAACCGATGGTCCGCGAAAACGGGCAATTGCGTCCCGCGACGTGGAACGAGGCGCTCGACCGCGCTGCCGAGCTGCTGGCATCGGCACGCCAGCGCGACGCAACGCGAACGTTCGGAATGTTCAGCTGCTCCAAGGCGACGAACGAAATGAATTACGCCGCGCAAAAGTTCGCGCGCGCCGTCATGCGCAGCAGCAATATCGACAGCTGCAACCGAACTTGACACGCTCCGAGCGTCGTCGGTCTGACGGCGGTCTTCGGCGCGGGCGGCGGAACGAGTTCGTACGAAGAGTTCGAGCATACGGACGCGATCGTTCTTTGGGGCTCCAACGCGCGCGAAACCCATCCCATCATGTTTCATCACATGCTGCGCGGCGTGCGCAACGGCGCGAAGATGTATGTCGTGGACCCGCGGCGCACGAGCAGCGCGCAATGGGCGGATCTGTGGCTGGGAATCGACGTTGGATCGGATATTGCGCTGGCCAATGCGGTCGCGCGCGAGATTATCGAACAGGGCCTTGCAAATAGGGAATTCATCGAACACGCGACGAGCGGGTTCGAGGCGTATCGCGAAAGCGTGCAGCCCTGCACGCTCGAGTATGCGGAGCACGTAACGGGCGTGCCGGCCGCGGCGATTCGCGAACTGGCGCACGCGTACGGGCGAGCCGATCGCGCGCAGTTGTGCTGGACGCTCGGCATTACGGAACATCACAACGCGGTCGACAACGTGCGCGCACTGATCAATCTCTCGCTGCTGACCGGTCACGTCGGGCGCTACGGCTCGGGCGTATGCCCGCTGCGCGGTCAAAACAACGTGCAGGGCGGCGGCGACATGGGCGCGATTCCGGACCGGTATCCGGGCGGGCAGAGCGTCGAAGCGCCGCAGGCGCGCGCGAAGTTCGAACACGCGTGGGGCGTGACTCTGCCGCACATGCGCGGCTGGCACCTTTCCGAAATGTTCGTACAGATCGAGCACGGCGTCCTCGATACGCTGTACGTCATCGGCGAAAATCCCGCACAATCCGAAGCCGATCAGCAGCACGCCATGGGACTGCTTCGCAGTTTGCGAGGGCTCATCGTTCAAGATATTTTCCTTACGAAAACCGCTCAGCTCGCGGATGTCGTATTTCCGGCTTCGGCGGCATGGTGCGAATCGGAAGGAACCGTGACGAGCAGCGAACGGCGCGTGCAGCTCGTGCGCAAAGCCCTCGAACCGCCGGGGCAAGCGCGGGACGACATCGCGATCATTTGCGACCTCGCACGGCTGCTCGGTTACGACCTGCGCTTTGAAAGCCCGCGCGATGCATGGGAAGAGTGCCGCAAGCTCTCGCCGTGGCATGCGGGAATGAGCTACGAGCGGCTCGAGGCACTGGGCGGCATTCAGTGGCCGTGTTACGACGAGAACCATCCGGGCGAGCAATTCATGCATGCGCGCCTGTGGGAACGCCCCTTGCGCGGCGATCGCGCGCCGTTCAAAGTCGTCGAACACGCGCCTCCGGTCGAAGCGCTCGACGGCGAGTATCCCGTTCGCTTAACGACGGGACGGCGTTTGGATTCGTTCAACACCGGCGTGCAAACCGGCGGATACACATCGCCCCTGCGCCGCGCTGAAACGCTGGACGTCTCGCCGGAGGATGCCGCAACGTACGACGTCGAGGAAGGCGATCTCGTTCGCGTAACATCCCGGCGCGGCTCGGTCGTCATGCCGGTGCACATCGACGGCGGACTGCGGGCGGGCCTGGTCTTTACGACGTTCCATTTCAACGACGACGTCGCAACCAACGTGCTGACGATCGACGCAACCGATCCGCAATCCGGCACGGCGGAGTTCAAAGCGGCGGCGATCCGTCTGGAGAAAGTGGCGGCGGGCAGGGGTGAAGCGCCGTCGGCGCCGCAGGCCGCGGCGATTTAAGGAGTCCGATGGACATACGACTGATGCCCGATGCGGCGACGGCGGAAGAAATTACCGCCGTTGATGCATTGATCGGCGCCGAGGAAAGCCGCAATACGCGCAGCGTGCGCGCAGGAAAGGAGGCGCGCGACCGCCGTCATTTATTGCTGCCGGCGCTGCATGCGGTGAACGATCGCATCGGCTGGATCAGCGCGGGCGCGCTGAACTACATTTGCAGGCGGCTGAGCGTTCCGCCCGCCGAAGCGTTCGGCGTCGCTTCGTTCTACCATATGTTTTCACTGGAGCCGCGGCCTTCGACGGTCGTGCACGTTTGCGATGACATCGCATGTTTGGCTAATGGAGCTGATGCGCTGTGCGCGGAGATGGAAGAGCATTACCCGCCGCAGATGTGGCAGCGCAGTCCGTGCCTTGGAATGTGCGATCGCGCGCCCGCAGCGCTTATTACGCGCGCCGGCGCGCAAGCATCGCAGACACCGCTCGGTCACGTGCGCGCGAGCGACGTACCCTCGCTGCTGGAAACCTCGCGCGACGATCGCACCGCACAACCGCACGCCGGCGGCACGCATCTGCGGCTGCTGCGCCGCGTCGGGAAAGTCGATCCGCGCAGCATCGAGGCGTACCGTTCGCACGGCGGATATCTTGCGCTGCGGCGAGCCTTGGACATCGGCGCGGACGCAGTGATTGCAGAGATCGCGGCGTCGAAGCTTGTCGGCCGAGGCGGCGCGGCGTTTCCCGCGGGACGCAAAATCGAAGCGGTGGCGCGCGCGGCGGCGCATCCGCATTACATCATCTGCAATGCGGACGAATCCGAACCGGGAACCTTCAAAGATCGCATCCTGATGGAGCACGACCCGTTCGCAATCGTCGAAGCGATGACCATCGCCGGCATTGCGGCGGGCTGCACGCAAGGCTTCCTGTACGTACGCGGCGAGTATCCGGTTGCCGCACAACGGTTGCAGCACGCCGTTGACGAAGCGCGCAGCCACGGCTTTCTCGGCAACGATATCATGGGGCGCGGCCTCAGCTTCGATGTTGAAATCCGCCGCGGCGCAGGCGCGTATATCTGCGGCGAAGAGACGGCACTGTTCAACTCGATCGAGGGCAAGCGCGGCGAGCCGCGCAACAAGCCGCCGTTCCCGGCGCAGGCGGGACTTTTCGGTAAACCAACGCTGGTCAACAACGTCGAAACGCTTGCATGCATTCCGGATATCATCACGGAAGGCGGCGAAGCATTCGCCGCAACCGGCACTCCGGGATCGACGGGAACCAAACTCTATTGCGTATGTGGTACGGTACGGCACGCCGGACTCTACGAGGTCCCGTTCGGTACCACACTCGGCGAGCTCATCGAACTTGCCGGCGGCCTGCGTGAAGGACGCACGCTTCACACCGTTTTGCTTGGCGGCGCGGCCGGAACGTTCGTCGGTCCCGATGCGCTGAATATGCCGCTGACCTTTGAAGCAACACGCGCCGCCGGCACAACGGTGGGCTCGGGCGTCGTCATGTTGTTCGACGATACGATCGACATGGCGCAAATCGTCACGCGCATTGCCTCGTTTTTCCGCGACGAATCCTGCGGGCAATGCGTGCCGTGCCGCGTCGGGACGGTTCGTCAGGAAGAGGCGCTGCGCCGGGGCGATGCTGCGCTCATCAACGAAATCGCGCGCGCCATGCGCGATGCATCCATCTGCGGCCTCGGTCAAACGGCTGCCAACGCCGTAGAGTCGGCGCTCTCGCTGCGCATTTTGCAAACGGAGACATCGTGATCGAACTCACAATCGACGGACGCTCGCTGCAGGTGCCGGAAGGCTCGACGCTGCTCCAAGCGATCGAACAAGCCGGAACGCAGACGCCGACGCTCTGTTATCTCGAAAATCTCGCGCCCGTGAACGTCTGCCGCGTTTGCGTCGTCGAGCTCGAGGGCTCGCGCGCGCTCGTGCCCGCCTGTTCGCGCAAAGCGGAAAACGGCATGGTCGTGCATACCGACAGCGAACGGGTGCGGCATAGCCGCAAAATGGTGCTGGAGTTTCTCGGCTCCTCCGTCGATTTATCGACGGCGCCCGACGCGCGGCGGTTCAGCGAGCAATACGGCGCACGCCCGGAACGTTTCACGGACAGCGAAACCGTTACGCAGCGGCAAGTCAAAATCGACAATCAGCTGTACGTACGCGACTACGCAAAATGCATTCTTTGCTACAAATGCGTCGAAGCGTGCGGTGCGGAGGCGCAAAACACGTTCGCCATTGCGGTCGCGGGCCGCGGTTTTGATGCGACGATTTCGACCGAGTTCGACACGCCGCTGCCCGATTCGGCATGTGTCTATTGCGGAAACTGCATCGGCGTCTGCCCGACCGGCGCGCTGATGTTCAGCACGGAATACGAGATGCGGCGCGACGGAACGTGGAGCGAAGAGAAGCAAACGCAAACCGATACGGTGTGTTCGTACTGCGGCGTCGGATGCACGTTGACGCTGCACGTGCAGGACAATCGCATCGTCAAAGTGACTTCGCCAATCGAAAACGACGTTACGCAAGGGCATCTGTGCGTTAAAGGACGCTTCGGCGGCGTCTACGTGCAAAACCGGGATGATTGACGACGTCCGGCCCGGCCTTACGACGCCGGCGCGCGTCGTTTCCGTCGACGATGGACGGGCTCGCGAAGTCGTCGACGATCTCGCAACCGAAGAGCCGCTCGAAATTCGCCTCGCGATCGCGGGATATACGAAAAGCGCTGCGGTTACGATGCGTACGCCTGGTAACGATTTTGAATTGGCTGCGGGCTTTTTGCTGAGCGAAGGCATCGTGCAGGCGCGCGAGGATATCGCGGGCATCTCCTATTGCATCGATCCGGATATCGACGCCGAACAGCGCTACAATATCGTCAATGTCGCGCTCCCTGGGGACGTGGTACCGCCGCTCGAACGCCTCGAGCGTCACTTCACGATGAGCAGCGCGTGCGGAGTCTGCGGAAAAGCGAGCATCGAATCGCTGGAGACGCGCGCACCGCGCGTCGAGGATGACATCACCGTCGGACTCGACATCATCGGAGCATTGCCCGAGCGCATGCGTGAGGCGCAGCGCGTCTTCGCTTCAACAGGCGGCCTGCACGCCGCGGCGCTGTTCGATTCGCGCGGCAAACTGCTGGCACTGCGCGAAGACGTCGGACGCCACAACGCGCTGGACAAAATCGTTGGATGGGCGCTTCTGGGCGGCCGGATTCCGCTGCAAGGATGCATTCTGCTGGTCAGCGGGCGTGCGAGCTACGAACTGGTGCAAAAGAGCATCGTCGCGCGCATTCCCATCGTCTGCGCCGTATCGGCTCCGAGCAGCCTGGCCGTGCAGCTCGCTGCCGCGTTCGGGGTGACGCTGGCCGGTTTCGTACGCGGCGGACGCGCAAACATTTACTCGGGCCGCGAACGAATCGCGTTGACCAAATCCTGAACCAGGAACGGCTTTTCGATCTGAACGATCGCAAAGCCGTAATGCTCCTGCGCCGTCTCGAGCGCGGCAGTCTGATCCGCGGACAGCGCGATCTCGTCGTAGTCGACCACGAGCCGGTCGATAGATTCGAGCTCCAGGCGGTGCAGCAACTCGTCGACCGAATGACACGTCACAACGCGTAGCCCCGCTTCGCGCAGCGCATGCGCGATGAACGATCTCGATTCGCGCTGTGCCTCCAGCACAGCTACGAAAACCGGCGCTTCTTGCAACGACGTGCCGCGCCGCGGAAGATCGACGGTGAACGTGCTGCCTTCTGCTTCCGCACTCTGCACGGAGATCGTTCCCCCGTGCAACTCAACGATTTGCCGCGCGAGGTAAAGCCCGAATCCCGTCCCCGCAATCTGCAGTTTGCGAGCGTTGGTAGCGCGCGAGAAGCGGCCGAACACGCTGCTCAATTCCTCGCCCGGAATGCCGATGCCGCGGTCCACGACTTGCACGCGAACGTGTTCCGGGCTGCCGGTAACGCTGACGTCGACCGGCTCGCCGTCGGTCGAATATTTGATTGCGTTTTCGATCAAATTGTAGAGAACTTGCCGCAACCGGTTCTGATCGCCGCGGACGGCGGGATCGCCGGCCGTAGTAACCGTTACGCGGCGCTGATCCGCAAAAAGGTCGGCCGTCTCTCGCGCCATCGCGTCGAGATCGACGGTACCCGGCGTGAGATCGATTTCATTGCGTTCCAGACGCGAAAACGCGAGCGTGTCGCTTGCCAGGTCCGCGAGCCGGAGCGCCAGCCGTTTTACCGACTCCAGATACTCACGCTGATCGGCATTGATCTCGCCAAGCTCCATCGCAAGTTCGGTGAAGCCGACGATCGACGTAAGCGGACTCTTGAAGTCGTGCGCGAGCATCGCGATGAGATCGCTTTTTACTTGGTTCAGTTCCAGAATCGCGTTGCGCCGTTCTTCGAGCTCGCGCACGAGCGACGCGTTGCGCACGGCCACGCCGAAGTACTCGCCGAGCAAATCCAGGATGAACAGATCGCCGCTGCGCAGCGTGCGGCCGCTCGCGGCGCGCACTTCAAGCACGTGCGAGACGTGATCGGCGGTTCCGGCGGCCACCGCAGCGCGAAACCGGCTTTCGTCCGCGATATGGCCGCGGGTGCGAGCCGCGCGCGCCGCCAGCGCGTCCCCGCCGATGGTGCGTCCGTCCGGAACAACTTTATACACCACGACCGTTGCGCCGATAAGCTCGCGCACCGCTTCTTCCAAACGCGCAACCAGCGTGCGGTAGTCCAGCGCCCCGAAGAGCCGTCGCGCTGCGCTGGTTAGAAGCAACAGCCGCGCATGCTGGTCTTCGAGTTTCTTTTCACGTTCGACCGCTTCGCTGACGTCGCGTTCGACGGTTATCCAATGCGTGATTTCGCCCGTTGCCGAGCGCACGGGATGGAGCGTCACCTGCTTCCAAAAGCTGCTGCCGTCTTTGCGGTAACTAACGATTTCCATCTGCGTCGCCTGGCCGTGCGCGATCGCGCCGCGCAAGCGGTGCATCCCGGGATCGTCGGGCATCGCGTGGCGCAACTGGTGCAGCGGACGCTCGAGCGCCTCTTCACGCGTGTAGCCGGTTTGCCGCGTGTACGCCTCGTTCATGTACGCGAGCACCAGGTCGCCGCTTTGCGCGTCGACGCGATACACGAGCACAACGTCGCCGGCAACGTCGATCGCGGAGAGCAGCAGTGAAATTTGCTCGTGCGCCGCGGCGCTTTGGGCGAACAGCATGCGCAGCTCCCGGCGCGCTTCGAGCGCTTGCATGACGGCCAGTGCCAGTTCGCGCAATCCGCTGCGCTGCTGCTCGGTAAGGCTGTGCGGCCGCCGCGACATAACGCAAAAGGTGCCGATGCAGTGTCCTTGCGGCGAACGAAGCGGCACGGCTGCGTAAAAGCGCACGTGCGGGTCCTGCGCGGCAAGGAGCGCATTCTTGAAGCGTTCGTCCGATGCGGCATCGTGGATCTCCAAGAGATCGCCGTGTTCGATCGCCGCTTGACCCAGACTGCTCGCGCGCGGAACGCTCCGGCATCCGATGCCGGTTCGCGCTTTGAACCATTCCCGCTCGCTGTCGATAAACGCGATCCCCGCCATGCGAACGCCGCACATGTCGGCGGCGATGTGCACGAATGCATCGAAAACCGCTTCGCGCGGCGTGTCGAGAATCTCGTATGCCATTAGCGCCTGCAGGCGCCCGCGCTCGGCCGCAGGCGTTTCAGCGAGGTTCACGCGTGCTCTCCAAAAAAGCGCGCAAGATCGCATTAAAACGTTCGGGCGCGTCCGCATTGGCAACGTGGCCGGCCCCCGCAATGACCTCGAGGCGCGCGCCGGCAATTCCCTGTGCGATCTCTTGCGAAAACGCAGGCGGCGCGACGGTGTCCTTATCGCCGCACACAACGAGCGCCGGCACGGCTATTTCCGCCAAAACCTCGCGAAAATCGCCGGTCCACGTTGCGCGGCTGGCAGCAACGTACGAGGGAACGCTTTTGCATGCCATCTGCGCGATCGTTTCCTCCGTGCGTTTTCCCGGCGGCATACCGAGTTTGCGCGCGCGTTCGTACGCGAAGCGCTCCATCGATCCCGCTTGACGGACGCTCGCGATAACGTTGTCCACGTACGCCGCTGCATCGGGATACCACGCGAAGCTTCCCACAAGCGAAAGTGAAAGTAACCGCTCGGGCACGCGTTTGCACAGCTCGAAGCCGATGACTCCGCCCAAACTGCAGCCGACGAAATGAAACCGCCGTGCGCCCGCTGCATCAGCGACTGCAAGAACGTCATCCGCAAAGCCTTCCCGCGTAATCGTGTCGGGAGCTGCTTCAGGTTTGGGAATGCCGTTGCCGCGCAATTCGACCGCAAGACAGCGGTAGCCATCGGCAAATGCAGTCAGCTGATCGTCCCAAATCGCCGCCGTCGAACCGACGCCGTGTACGAAGAGAACCGCATCGCCCGAACTGCCGGCCATTCGTACGGTGGCAATCGTTTGCGTCATGCGGCCCGCTCACGCTTGCCGCGAACGAATTCCAGCACGCCCTCCAGCGGGCGCGAGTTGAGCACGTCGCCGGGCGTAAGTCCGGCGCGGCGCGCTTGGCTTACCGCAAGTTCGATGTTTTCGAGCTGATTGACGTCGTGCGCGTCGCTATCGACGGTAAAGGTAACGCCGAACGTTTTCGCGCGCTGCACCAGAGCCGACGGCAGGTCGAGACGCTGCGCTTGTCCGTCGATCTCCAGAGCCGTTCCGGTACGGGCAGCCGCCGCAAAAACCGCGTCGCAATCGAACTCGTAACCGGCGAAGCCTTCCAGCATGCGACCCGTCGGGTGTCCGATGATCGATACGTGCGGATTTTCGCACGCGCGAATGAGCCGGCGCGTCATCTCGTCGCGTGAGAGGTTGAACGCGGAGTGCACGCTGCCGATGACGATGTCCAATTCTGCCAGCACCTCGTCGGGGTAATCGAGCGACCCGTCCGGCAGAATATCCACTTCGCTGCTGCACAGCGTATGAATCCCGAACCGGCCGCCGATTTCACGCACGCGCGCGCGTTGCTCGCGCAATTCCGCTATGCTCATTCCGTATTTCGGACCGCGGCCCGCAGAGTGGTCCGAGATGGAATGATATTCGTAACCTCGCGCCGCGGCTGCCGAAATCATGTCTTCAAGCGATTGATTTCCATCGCTCCACGTGCAATGCATGTGAAAATCGCCGCGCACGTCCGCAACGCCGATAATTGCCGGAATGTTTTGCGCGAGCGCCAGTTCGATCTCGCCCATGCCGCTTCGCATCTCCGGCGGAATGTGCTGCATGCCCAGCGCCGCATAGACCTCGGGCTCTTCACGGCAGGTGATGACGTCGCCCGTCTCGAGATTCAGGATACCGTTCTCGCTTACGCGTAAGCTTTTGCGGACCGCGTATTCGCGCAGTTGAATGTTGTGCTCGCGGCTTCCGGTAAAGTGCTGCAGCAGATTGCCGTACAGGTGATCCGGCAGAACGCGAAGATCGATCTGCAAGCCGCTCTCGAGCCAAATACTGGATTTGGTGGGGCCTTCCGCGAGGACCGCCTGCGCGCGATCCCAGGCCGCAAAATACTCCGTGACCGCTTGCGCCGCATCCGACGTGCACACGATGTCGATGTCGCCGACGGTTACTTCCGCGCGGCGCAAACTGCCGGCGTACGTCAAGCGATGCAGCGGCGGCCCCGCTTGCAGGTACGTCATCGCCTCGCGCGCTGCGGCGAGCGCGCGCGCGAGCGGCGTTCGCTGCTGCCTGCCGCGGTAGGCCAGAATGCCGCGCCGGATATTTTCGATCGTTTTACGGCCCATGCGAGGCGCCGCATCGAGCAGGCCGCCGTCGATGGCTTTTTCCAAGTCCGCGAGCGAACCGATGCCGAACTGCTCGAACAGCATCGCGGCAGTCTTGATGCCGATTCCGGATACGCCCAGTACCTCGAAAATCGTTGCCGGGTACCGCTGGGACAGCATCTCCAGATGTTCGCACGTGCCGGTCCGCACGAGATCCTCAATCGTCGCGGCGATCGATTTCCCGATGCCGGGCACGGTGGTGAGCTGGCCCGAGGTCATGAGGTCGCCCACGGGCGGCGCGTTCTCGAGAGCGGACGCCGCGCGCTCGTACGCCATGAATTTATAGAAACTCTCTCCTGCGAGCTCCATGAGCTTACGCATGCGCATGAGCGTTTCGGCGATCTCGGCATTGCTGGGCATAGTGCTGCAGTTCCGGTTCGCCTTCACGCAGGCGTTGTCCTAAGGAGTCTGCCGCGCTCGCAGGGTAGAACACCATCGCCGTGCCTAGACCCAGACTTCGCCCGGAGATCTTCAATCTGCCGGTTGAAAAAATGCGCGAAGGATACTATTCCGACACGTACTTCAACCGGGCCCGAACCGTACTCGAGCAAGACGGACACCACTCCATCGTGCGCATGCAGGTGTTCCAGCGCAACAACGCCGTGCTTTGCGGCATGGACGAGGCGCTGGCCATCTTACGGCTGTGCTCGCACAACTGGAACGGTCTGCAGGTACGCGCGCTCTACGACGGCGATCGCATCGAGCCGTATGAGACCGTCATGACCATCGAGGGCGATTACACACTGTTCGCGCACCTGGAGACGCCGTACCTTGGCGTGCTCTCGCGGCGCACCCGCATTGCAACCAACGCCCGCGAGATCGTCGACGCCGCGGACGGCAAGCAAGTGCTGTTCTTTCCCGCGCGGTTCGATCATCATTTGGTTCAAACCGGCGATGGTTACGCCGCCTATATTTCAGGCGCGCTCGGCGTCTCAACGGATGCGAACGCGGAGTGGTGGGGCGCACGCGGATTGGGTACCGTTCCTCATGCACTCATCGCGGCGTACGGCGGGGACACGGTGCTCGCTACGAAAAAGTTCGCCGAATACGCCGACCCCGACGTCAACGTCATCGCGCTCGTCGACTTCGACAACGACTGCGTCGGCACGAGCCTCGCGGTAGCGCGCGCCCTCGGCGATAAATTGTGGGGCGTGCGGCTTGACACGTCCGGGACGCTCGTCGACAAATCGATCTGGAAAATGATGGGCACGTTCAAGCCCACCGGCGTCATTCCGCAGCTCGTCTTCAACGTGCGCCGCGCGCTCGACGCGGAAGGCTTCGCGCACGTGAAGATCGTCGTAAGCGGCGGATTTACCGCATCGCGAATTCGGGAGTTCGAACGCGAGCGCGTGCCCGTCGACGCGTACGCGGTCGGCAGCGCGTTTTTCGATGGTTCCGGAAAATTCGACTTTACCGCCGATATCGTCGCAATCAACGTCGAGGGCACGTGGCGTGAAAGCCATAAAGTGGGGCGGCCGGAGCGGCCGAATCCGAGTCTCGAGCCGGTGGCGCACGAGTATTAGGATCGTGCGGTAATGGCGCTGCTTGAAATGCAAAACGCGGCGTTCGAGCGGCAGAAAACGCTGTTGGCGCCGCCGACGACGCTGGCGCTGGGCGAAGGCGAACATCTTGCGTACGCCTGCACGACCGAACGAAGCGCATCGATCGTCGCGATGATGGCTGCGGGGATCGTTCATCCGACGAACGGCCGCGTTTTTATCGGCGCGTTCGATCCGCGCATTCAGCCCGTGCAGGTCAAACGTCTTGCGGGATACGTCCCGCACGAAGCGGTCGCGCACGAGTTTTCGTCGTTTGCCGCGTATATCGAGTATCGCGCGGCGCTTTGGGGTTTACCGTGCGCGCAAACCGTAATACGCGCGCGCTCGCTGCTCGAGCGCCTGGAGGGCGTGCACGAGGCGTTTGCGTATCCGCTCGTCGGCGCGCTCGTCGCGGAGCCGCGGCTTCTGGTATTGGATCGCCCGCAAACTGCTTACGCGCGGCAAATCGCGCGCGCGGCGGAGCGCTGCGCGATCTTTTCCACGCACGCCTCGCAGCGCGACGCGCAGCGCTTTCTCGAATATGCGGCGGTGCCGGCATGATGCGCTCGGGCGCGACGATTGCGATCGTAACGACCCGCTTGAAAAAAGAACTGCGCATTCTCGTGCCCGCTGCGTGTGCGTGCGCCCTTCTTGCATATCTTCAGCGCTACGATGATGCCGCAGCGCGGCTTGCCGGATGCCTGGTTTTCGGAACGCTCATCGGCGTAAGCGTTTCGCTGCTGCAGCGCGGAGCGGGGCGCTACGGCGAACTCGAACTGTGCGAACAGAGCGCGCCGCTCTACGGGCGCGAGCTGGCTCGCGCTACGGCTCTCGTCCCGTGCGTCGTGGTTTCGATCGCCGTTGCCGCGTATTGGATCGTAGCATCGGTATACGCATATCCCGATGCTGCGTACGTCGCGCTTACTTTGGCTTCGTGCTACGCAGCGACACTCGTGGCGATGTGCGCCACGGTGCGTTCGGGCCTCGCGCGCGTGCTGTATATCGCGATGGCGTGCGCGATGTCGGGCGCAGCGTTCGAGCTGCTGCGCTGGCCGCCCGCCGTCGCGCTGGTTTTCTGCATCGTATCGGGATTCGTCGCGCTTCGTCAGTACGGCGAAGCGCTTGCGCGTTATAATCCCGTGTAAATTACTCCAACGCGTGCGCGAGCGCAACCAGCGACGGGCGGCTTTGAGACTGCGCCGTCGGCAGCAGCACGTCGACCGTAATACCGTATCCGTCCACCGAGCGTCCGTCTCCGTATACATCCGTGCGGCTCAGCGCCAAACGGAACGGTACGCGCGAGTTCGGCAAGACGAAGTATCCGGGCTGCGTAAAGCCCATAACGCCGTACGTGCTGGTACCCGCAATAACGGTGTTAGGTAATTTCGCCAGCACGGATGCCATGTATTCGCAATCGCTGCCGCAGCCGTTATCGACGACGGCGATAATGCGCGGCAGATCCGGCTGCTGCGGCCTCAGCGAAAACGAGCGATCCTCGAGCGTGGAGTCGCTATGGTGTTCTTGCGGCTGCACCTCGCAGCTTTGCGGCGCCGACAGCATATCCACCAGACCCTGCAAGTACTGCGTGACGCGCGCGGAAACGGGCGCCTTCAACGTGCTCGCAAGCTGCTGCTGTAAGTTGAAGATCAGCGCGGTCCGAAAACAAGACTGCGTTCCTATCTGGGTTTGATCCGCGGCGCTTTCGATGGCGCTCTCGGCAAACCACGTATTCAGCAGCGTCGTCGGCGCATTGCCGCCCTCGTTGCCGCGCAGATCCAAAATCACCGCGCGTTCTTTGCCGATATTCGGCGTCTTCGAAAAGAGATCGGTGAGTGCGTCGTCGTTTGCGTCCGTGAATGTCGGCATGCGGACGTACGCGATTGCGTTACCGGCGTTTTCATAGGAGGGCCGGCCGGAAATCTGCAGCGGATTTTCCCGGCCCGGAACGCTGTCATCCACTGCCATGTGCAGCGAAATGCTTTGCGGACCGCATCGTATGGACGCGGCGGCGCCGTCGCGTTTGGGATAACTGACGTACCATGCGGCGGAAAACGCCGATCCGTTCCATGCGCGCACGGCATGCGCGAGCTGCCCCGCGTCGTGCGGATTCAGTGCTACGGCATGCCCATCGCTCATGACGATGGAAGTACACGCGCGCTGTGGGGCATGCGCCAGCACGGCGCTGATCGAGCCGCTTACGAACGAGGTCGTCGAAGGCACGCCGGAGTGATTGTCGAGTTGAAAACGTTCGAGGCGTCCCCATGGCTCAAACGCTTGCGCGAGTGAAACCTGCTGATTGCCGCGTGCGCGAAGCTGCGCATCCCACTGGTTGAACCACGCATCCCAATTCCAGCCGCGGGCGCTCGCCGTTGCATAGCCGGCGTACGTTTTCTCCATCAACAAACGCAGCACGGGCAGATCAGCGCGAAGCTGCGATGCGACGACCGGATAGTCGTGCTGCTTGCGATAAGCGGTATAAAACTGTTCGTACCAGGACCACGGCACGATAAAAGAACGGCTTGAATATGGCTCGCGATACGGCTGCGCGAGCACGATGCCTTGCGCCGGGAGGTGCACGCCGAGCGCTGTCCAGCGGCTGTTCTCCGCGTCGATTTCCGTCTGGGAAACGCGCACGGATGCAGAAGCCGCCGCGCCCAGAAGCGCGACGGCTGCTAGAATGACGAGTGCCGCGCGCACTACGCGGTTGGAGCTGGCGTTGCGGTTGCGAGTTTTTCCAATATCGCGCGATTGAACTGCGGCAAATCGTCGGGATTGCGCGACGATACCCAGTTGCTGTCCTGGACGACGGGCTGATCGCGATACAGACCGCCGGCGTTGCGAATGTCGTCCGCGATTGCGTGGACGCCCGTGAGCTGGCGGCCGCGAACGATTTGCGCCGAGATGAGCACTTGCGGTCCGTGGCAGATGATGAACATCGGTTTCTTCACCGCGTCGAACTCGCGAACGAACCGTTGCACTTCCTTATTCGTACGGATGTGGTCCGGGGACGTGCCGCCCGGGATGAGCAGCGCATCGAAATCCTCCGCCGTAACGTCCGCCACGAGCTCCTCTGCGCGCACGCTCGCGCCTTCGTCCAGACCCCGCTTGCCGCGAATCTTTTGGCGGGCCTTCTCGTCGACGCCGACGATGGTGACGATGGCGCCGGCCTCCTCGAGGGCGCGGCGGGGCTCGGTGAGTTCCGATTCTTCGAATCCATCACCGACAAGGGCGGCGATTCGTTTTCCTTCGACTGATTGCATCCGGGGTCGATTCTCCTCAGGGCAGTTGTTCCCCGTTGGGGCGTTCTGCCTGGAGGAGCGCAGGCTAAAGAGAGCCGCCGGTTTGTTGGATGGCCGTGCGAAGAAGGTAGGCCAGTTCGAGCTCCAGTTTGCCGAGCGAATCGAGAAGGGAGTCGTCCGCTATTGCTTTCAGCGTCGGATTGCGTTTGGTCATGTCGGCTTCGGGCACTTGATGCCGCGGATTGATTTCACGCATGTAAATCCGCGCATCGTAACGGATTTGGCCCTCCGGCAAAAAGTACAGCGGATCCAAGCCCGACGCGTAGACTTCCAACGAAAGCATGCCGGTTTTCTGCATGAACTCGATCGGCCGTGATCGCAGTGCCTGAATCATGCGCGCGAGTGCGCTGATTCCGACGCGGCGCCTTCCGAAAAAAATCTCTTCGAGTTCGCGGAGCGCGACGCCGGTCGCCTCGGCGAGCTGTTCTTCGGGGACCTCGCGCTCGCGCGCATAGGCCTGAAGCGCGTTGCCGAAAACGGGTCCGCCCGCGGTTCCCAACGTTCCGTCCCAAGCGGCGCTTTGCGCGGTCATGGCAGGTCCGCCAGCGGTTCGGTGCCGATCAGCAGGTCGCTGCCGTCACGCTGCACCGCAAAACGCGCAACGCGCGCGAAGTCGCCCAGCGTCATCTTGCCGGTGCGTATGTTGAAACACCAACCGTGCCAAGGACAGGTTACGAGCGAATCTTCGAGCCAACCCTCCGCGAGCGGGCCGCCTTGATGGGGACAGCTATTCTCGAGCGCAAAGAGTTCGCCCGCGACGTTGAACACCGCAACCTCGTACCGGCCGACTAGAAAAGCGCGTCCCGTACCCGCCTCGATATCCGCGGCATCGGGGAAGCGTTCGAAGTCGGACGGTACCTCAGGCTGAATCATAGGGAGCCTCGATGGTACGCGATTATCGCGCCTGGCTGCAATCGGAAATGCAGCTTTTGGGCAAGGCCAGCCACCACGCTTACTCTCTGGGTCAAGCGAACATGGCGAAACGCGCGCTCGAACGCCTCGACGCCGAGATCGACGATCGCGTCGTGCTCGAATTGCAGCCGGAATCCGCTACCGCAATCGCCGACGCCCTCGACATGATGGCCGAAGCGGAAGCGCTGCCCGATGCGCTCGTCGAGCTGCTGCAACTTATCCGAACAGACCAGCAATGAGTCCGCCGTCGATTGAAATGGTCTGTCCCGTTATGTACCGCGCCGGCTCGCCGCAGAGAAACGTGACGAGCGGCGCAAATTCATCGGCGTGCGCGATGCGCCCGATGGGCACTTCTTTGCCGGCGCGCTCGAGTTCGCCCCGATCGTTGCCGTAAAGCGAGAGCAAACGATCCGTTTCGACGCGGCCGGTCGCAATGGCATTGATCGTCACGCCGTCCTTTGCGACCTCGCCGCTGAGCGTTTTCAATCCGGAAACGAGCGCGGTCCGAAACATGTTGGAGAGAACGAGCGTCGCAATCGGCTGCTTCACCGAGGTCGACGTGAGCGCGACGATGCGGCCCCACCGCCGCTCGCGCATTCCGGGAAGCACGCCTTCGACCAGTTGCAGCATCGAACGCAGCACGCTGCGATAGGCGCCGTCCCAATCTTCCGGCGCAACTTGGGTAAAGGTTCCCGGTTTTGGACCGCCGCTATTTGCGACCAAAATGTCCACCGTGCCGAAGGCTTCGCGCACGTCGCGGACGAGCACGTCGATCGATCTCGCATCGCTGAGATCGACGACGAACGGGCGCGCATCCGGTGCGCCAAGCTGCGCAGCATGAGCGCAAACGCGTTCGAGTTCGTCGCGCCTGCGTGCTGCGACGGCGATGCGGGCGCCTTCACAAGCAAGTGCGAGCGCACAGGCTTTTCCCAAACCGGAGCTCGCGCCGGTGATAAGCGCTACCCTGTCGCGAATGCCCAAATCCATGGCTCACCCTTCCCGTGGGGCAAAAGCGAACACCTTTAAAGCCAAGGCTGCACGCCTGAGTGTCGGACTGCTGGGTGCGGTAATTTTCGCCGCGGTATGGATGGGCGTGTCCGCCCTGGGACAGCGCGCCGATCTTGCCGGATGGATCTACGACGTCGTATTCGTCTTCGCCGGCATCGCAACGTACGCGGCGTACGTTCGCATTGCGGAGCGGCGCGACGTGCGCGAGCTGAGTTTGCGCGGCTCTTTGCCTGAAACCGGCGGCGGCTTTCTGGGCGGCATTCTGCTGTTCTCGATCGTTATCGCCGTCCTCGCAGCTGGCGGACATTACCGCGTTTTGCGTATCGAAGATCCCTCGGCATTGCTGCGCGCGCCGGTCCCCTGGTTCGCCGGCGCGATAATGGAAGAGCTGCTGTTCCGCGGATTTATTTTCGGCGTTCTGCGCGACGTCGCGGGACTCGCGATTGCGATTGCAATTTCCGCGTTGTTATTCGGTTTGGTTCATGCGGCAAATCCGGGCGCAACTGGATTCAGCTGCGTTGCAATCGCTCTTGAAGCCGGCGTTTTGCTCGCGGTTGCGTACGCTGCGACGAATCGACTTTGGCTGCCGATCGGGCTTCATGCGGGTTGGAACTACGCAGAAGGCACGATCTTCGGCACGGCGGTTTCCGGCGGCGGTGTAAAGACCGCCTTTGTGCATAGCGCGCTATCCGGAAGTCCGCTATTGACCGGCGGCGCTTTCGGACCCGAAGCGTCGATCGTTGCGATTCCGGTGTGTTTGGCCGCCGCGCTTGCGCTCGCGCTCAAAGTCAAGCAGCAACGATTTGCTGCAGCTACGAACTAGGCGCCTTTATCGGCGTCGGTCTGCCTTCGCGATCGATCGCAACCAGTACGAATTTTCCCACGGTTGACAAACGACGCTCGCCTGTAGCGGGAATCTCCCCCCACAGCTCGACTTCGACGGTCACCGACGTGCGGCCGACGCTCACCACCCGCGCGATTGTTTCAACGAAATCGCCTTCTCGAATCGGGGATTTAAAATCAACGCGATCGATCGACGCGGTCACGACGGGCTTATGCGCCGCGCGCATTGCCGCAATCGACGCGACGACGTCCATCATGGCGACGGCTTTGCCGCCGAAGAGTGTGCCGTAATGATTCACGTCGGTCGGGAACACGATTTCCGTGCGCCGTTCGACGATTTGATTGATGTCTGGATTCATTTCGGAGCGAGCCGGATAGCCCCGTCGAGGCGAATCACTTCGCCGTTGAGCATTTGGTTTTCCGCAATGTGCCGCGCGAGTGCCGCGTATTCTTCGGCTTTCCCGAGCCGCGCTGGGAACGGCGTTTGCTTTCCAAGCGACTCGCGCGCGGCCTCCGGCAATCCGGCCATCATCGGCGTGTCGAAAATACCCGGTGCAATACTCATCACGCGAATCTGGTGCTGCGCAAACTCGCGTGCGATTGCGAGCGTCATTCCGACGACGCCGCCCTTAGAAGCGGAATATGCGGCTTGACCGATCTGCCCGTCGAACGCGGCGACCGACGCGGTGCAAATGATGACGCCTCGATCCTCGCCCGGCGCTACGTCCTGTTTCAACATCTGTGCGGCCGCAAGACGCACGACGTTGAACGTGCCGATAAGGTTGACTCGAACGACTCGTTCGAAATGACCGAGCGGCTGCGGGCCTTCGCGGCCCACGACCCGTTCCGCGGTCGCAATGCCCGCGCAGTTCAGGACGCCCTGCAGTCCGCCGAACTCGTTCACCGCACGATCGATTGCCGCTTGTACCTGCGCTTCATTTGCTACATCAGTTTTGTGGAAGCGCACACGTGACGCGATCGCGTCCCCGGGCGCTTCACGGGGCTCGTTTACGTCACAAATGACGACATTTGCGCCTGCACCGGCAAACTCGCGTACGCAAGCGGCGCCAAGGCCCGATGATCCGCCGGTAACAAGAAACGTCTTTCCGGAAATTTGCATCGCGTCGCCATTCCGCCGCCCTCGTGCATCACCTGCACAGGGTAGCGACTGAAGTCAGCGGCAAATCGTACTCTGCCGCCAGACGATCCCAATAAGCGCGGGGATGTTCGGCGAATCTGGCGTTCAACGATGCGCGATCGAGCGTTTCAACCCTTAACGCCTCGCACAGACGCGCGCGAAAATGCGCTTCCAAAGCGGCCAGTGCGATCCATCCGTCGCTTGCGCGGTATAACGCATACGTCGGCAGCGCACCGCTCAGCGGCGCATCTTCGCCGGTCAAGCCGTAACGAACGGGATCGGCGAGCGCAACTGCGCCGTCGGCGATTGCCACCTCGCGCCGCGATGCTATGCCGGTGCGATCGCGTTCGTACAGCGCGGCGAGCGATTCGCTGACGGCGCGTTCCGCTGCAAAGAGATCCGCGATCGCGGTGCGCGGCATTGCAGGCGGAACGAGCAATCCCGCTTGGGCTTGATACGTCAAATCGTGTCCGGCGCGATCGTCGCCCGGCGCTGCATGCCCAACGATGGCGACGTGACAGAGATCGGGATAACGCGCGTGCAGTGCGTTCCATGCCAGACCCGCGCGCGTAAGCGCACTCGCGCGCATTGCGGTGATAAGCAGATCCGCGCGCACCAGAAAATCGTGCAATTGTGCGCGGCCGGATTCACTCTTGAGGTCGGCGCGCACGACCCGCACGTTTCGCGTGAGGTCTTCGTACCAGCGCGGCGATGCGCTAGCGAGCGGATCTCCGCGCTCGGGCTCGATCTTCACGACGTGCGACGACATCTGTGCGAGCCGTGCGGCAGCGATAGGGCCCGGAATATTGGTAACCAGGGCGACAATACGCGCGTCCATTGCCCACGGGTATGTCGCCGCGCTAACGGGTTGCGCCTGCGGGGCGGGTTTGGTATGATGCCCCGGTCGCCGGAGCGGCCTTGAGGGAGCTCAGGACTGCATCCGATGCGAGCCCATCCTTGAACAAGGAGTCTAGATTCGTGCCCCTTTCCAAAGAACAGAAGGCGGAGATCGCCGCCAAATACGGCCGTTCGGCTGCCGACACCGGCTCCGCCGACGTGCAGATCGCCATTCTTACGGCGTCGATCAATCAGCTCACCGAGCACCTGAAGATCCATAAGAAGGACCATCATAGTCGCCGCGGCCTCTTGCTGCAGGTCGGCCAGCGCCGCCGGTTGCTGAATTATCTGCAGAACAAGGACCTCGAGCGCTATCGCACGCTCATCGCGGACCTGGGTCTGCGCCGCTGAACCGCGGTAACGTTTCGCAACAAAAAGAGCCGGCTAGCAGCCGACTCTTTGTCTATGGGGCGTTCGGCCTACCTCCTGCCGGTCGGGCGGCCCTATCTCAAATGAGGGGCTGCTCGCTAGTCTAGGAGCAAAGCCTTCCGCGAAAGGAGTCGCCTCACATGGTGCTTTCTCTGCCCAAGCGCCATTCGAACCTCGCGATCGAAAAAAGCGCCCACAAGGTCATCGTCCACGACCGCACCCGCGATTACGTCCATATTCTCAACCCGCGCGCAGCCGGCGTGCTGGAACAGTGCGATGGAACGCGAACGTGCGAGCAGCTCGCCAAAGAGCTCTGCACGGAGTCGCAGGCGCCGTACGATCGCATCGCGGGCGAAGTCGCGCACCTCGTCGCAACCTTCGCCGATCTCGCGCTTATCGAGAGCGTTTCAACGCCCGCCGGACCGCCTGTTTAATCGAGGTCGTTCCCATCCCGTAATGCTCGATCAATTCGGCCGGATCGCCCGACTGGCCGAATTGATCGTTCACGCCGACAAATTCGATCGCAACCGGATGATGCTGCGCGAGAATCTCGGCAACTCTTGAACCCATTCCGGCGTGCGCTTGATGTTCTTCTACCGTGACGACGGCGCCGCAGCGCTTGGCGGCCTCGACGATCGCGGCTTCGTCCATCGGTTTGACGGTGTGGTTGTTGACCACCATGCAGTCGATTCCGTCTTTCGCGAGTTCCTGCGCGGCAATCAGCGCGTTGTACAGCAGAATGCCGCACGCAACGATCGCAACGTCTTTGCCTTCGCGGAACGTCTGGGCTTTGCCGATCTCGAAGGGCGTGTCGGCCGTCGTCACGATCGGTGATTTCTCACGCGCGAAACGCAGATACACCGGGCCGTTCATCGCGGTCAGCGCGAGCGTCGCCTTCTTGGTCTGAAGCGAATCGCATGGTACGACGACGGTCATATGCGGAATGACGCGCATAATTGCGATATCTTCGATCGCTTGATGGGTCGCGCCGTCGGGGCCGACGGAAACGCCGGCATGCGCACCGGCGATCTTCACGTTGGTTTCGTTGAGCGCCATGATGGTGCGGACTTGCTCCCACGAGCGGCCCGGATTGAACATCGCGTAGCTTGCGATCCACGGAATCTTGCCCACGCTGGCCAAACCGCCGGCCATTGCGACGAGCATCTGTTCGGCCACGCCGATCTCGATGTATTGATCGGGACAAGCTTCCCTGAACCCGAGCATGCGCGTCGATTCTGAGAGATCGGCGCAAATCGCGACGACGTTCTTGTTCGCTTTGCCCGCCTCGACGAGCCCTTCGCCGAAGCCGTTGCGCGTCGGCACTTGTTTGATCGTCTTCGGGTCGTCCAGCGGGGCTAAATGCAGAGCGACCTCGCCATTCATTACTTTCGCGCTCATCGTGCAGCGAGGATCCTTTCCCGCTCCGCCTCGAGTTGACGCAGCGCTTCGTCGGCTTGTTCTTTGTTTGGCGGCTTGCCGTGCCAGGTGTAGTCGCCTTCCATGTAGCTCACGCCTTTGCCGGGCACCGTGTGCGCGATAATGACGCTCGGTTTCTCCTGCGAGGCGTGCGCTTTGTCTACGGCGGCGATAAACTCGGCGATATCGTTGCCGTCGCACTCGATGACGTTCCAATTGAAGGCGCGGTATTTATCGGCGAGGGGCTCGAGCGGCATGACGTCTTCGGTACTGCCGTCGATCTGAATGAAGTTGCGATCGATGATGTTGACCAGATTGTTCAGCTTGAATTTGGCTGCGGTCATCACGGCTTCCCAATGCAATCCGCATTGGTGCTCCGCGTCGGACGTGACGACGTACACGCGCCAGCTCTTTCCATCCATTTTTGCGCCGAGCGCCATACCGGTGCCTTGCGCCAAACCCTCGCCGAGCGGACCGGACGTCGTCTCCAGCGCCGGCATGCGCACGCGTTCCGGATGACCCTGCAAACGCGATCCGAATTTTCGCAGCGTCAGTAATTCTTCGACCGGAAAATAGCCGGCGTGCGCCATCGCACTGTAGCGAACGGGCGTGATGTGACCGCATGAGAGCAGCAGCCGGTCGCGATCCGGCCACTGCGGATTTTTCGGATCGTGACGCATGACGTGCTGATAAAGGGCCGTGAAAATGTCGGCCATGTCGAGCGGACCGGCGGAGTGTCCTGAACCGGCTGCGAAGAGCGAGCGGATGATGCCCTGACGGCACAGGTTTGCCTGCACCTTGAGCTCAGTCAGGCGCTCGGGGGAAAGAGTCTGCATAGCAGGCCCTACATACCCGCCGAGCGCCACCGGCACCTCGAAGGGCGTCCTCTTGCCTGCGCTTACGTGAGCGCGGGAAGGCGAACGACGAATTCCGGTTGACCATCGGCGGTCTCCCGTACAAACGCCGAACCGCCGTGGGCTTGCGCGATCCAACGCACGATCGCCAGACCCAGGCCGCTCCCCTGTGCGCCGTTCGCGCTAAAGAAGCGCTCGAAGATCCGTTCGCGCAGCTCGGGCTCGATACGCTCGCCGTCGTTGGCGATGCGCAGTTCGACCCATTTGCCGTCGGTGCGCGATGAGAGCGTAACGGCCGATCGCGCGTGGCGAACCGCGTTGTCGAGCAAGTTGCGCGTGAGTTCGCGCAGGCGCCGCTCGTCGCCGTCGACGATCGCGCTTTGCACGGTTCGCCGGAAATCGATCCCGCGGCCGTTTGCAATCGCCGTAAACTCGTTCGACGTGTCGCTCACCACCGCCCCGAAGTCGAGCGGTTCGCACGCAAGACGTTCCGGCTGCGCGCTTCGCGCAAGCGTCAGGAGATCGCCAACGACGGCGGATGCATCCATCGCCGCGTGCGCGATCGTATCGAGCGCGTCGGCCGTTTGCTGCGAATCTCCGCCGCGCGCGGCTTGAGCGACACTCGAGATCGTTGCCAGCGGCGAGCGAAGCGCATGCGCGGCATCCACGGCGAAGGCGCGTTCGCGTTCGCGCGCCTCAACGAGGGGCTCGATCGATGCGCGCGCCAGCATCCACGACGCAACGCCGACGATCGCAAGCAGCGGCAGATCGAACGCAAGAATCGTGAGCAGCACGCGGCGCATTGCCGAAGCAAGGGCGCCGGCGCCCTCCGGAGTTCCGATTGCGGGCGCTAGCAGCGCCGCGTATTCACGCGCGAGAAATTCATAGGCGCCGGCGCTCAAAAGGACGAGCACCAGCGTAAAAACGGCGAGATACCGCAACGCTAAGGCTGCGGTCACGCGACGAATTTATAACCGACGCCCCAAACCGTTTGAATCATGTCGCCGGCCCCAGCACGCTTGAGTTTGCGCCGCAGCTGACTGACGTACACGTCGACGATGTTGCTCGAACCGTCGAAATCGTAATCCCAGAGCCGTTCCAGCAAAAGATCGCGGCTTAGCGCGATGCCCGTGTTGCGCATGAAGAACTCGAGCATACGGAATTCGGTCGCGCCCAGGCGCAGCGGTTTGCCCGCACACGTCGCTTGCCGCGCCGTTCCGTCTATCTGCAACGGTCCGGCCGAGAGCGTGTCGTGCACGGGATGATCCGCCCTGCGCGTAATCGCGCGCAGGCGCGCAACGAGTTCTTCTTCCATGAACGGCTTGATGAGATAATCGTCTGCGCCGGAATCCAAGCCTCGCACGCGGTCTTCGACCGCATCGCGCGCCGTAAGCATGAGCATCGGCGTTTGCACGCCGTGCGCGCGCGCACTCGACGCGATCTCGAAACCGTCACGCTGCGGCAGCATGACGTCGATAATCGCCGCGTCGTACGTCTGGCGAAGCAGATGCTCCAGACCTTCCTCGCCGTCGTGCGCGAGATCGACTGCGTAGTTGCGGCGCTCCAGCATGGTTCGCACCGCAGTTGCAACCGACGTGTTGTCCTCGATCACCAGGATTCGCATTGTCAGCACCCTATAACTTCGGCGGCCACGGCGCGCCTACCGTTATAGCCGCTCCGAAGTGCCCGGGACCGCCCACGTTCTGGACCTGCTGGACCAGAAACCGCACGTGAGGCGTTAGGTGAAAAGCAAAGTAGTACACGAAGTCGCGCGCGATCACCGGATTCGCGCCGGCATCGTAACGCACGCCCACGTACGAATGCGGCGTGGGATAGTACTTGACCCGGAAATAGCCGCCGCTGCTGTCCACGAGCGTGCCGAAACCATCGGCGTTATAGTCACCGCCCCACCACTGCTCGCCTTGCAGATCGAACTTGTGAATGGCTGCGTGCGCGAACAGTCCGGTGCGCCGGTACGTGTCGTTGAACGGCGTTCCTCCGGTAGGAACGATGTGCCGGTCGCCCGTGAGCGCTTCGCCCCCCACGTCGATGCCGGCAAAGAGCGGTGCGCGCACGAACAGGCCGACCTCCGGCGACGCCGCCGAGGTCGTCTCACCCGTGGCGATCGGTTTGCCGCCGTATGCGGCACCTTGGAATTCTCCGGTTGAAATCGTGAAGTCGAATCGCGTCGCGCCGGCCGTTCGTTCCACTTGCGCGCCCCACCGCGGTGACGCGAGCGAAAGATCGTTCAACCCGACGTGAATGCCGTAATATCCGTACTGCTGCAAATCATCCAGCCGCTGTCCGGGCGACTGCGCCAGCGGAAGTTCGAAAAGACCGGCGCGATAGAGCGATTTCGTATACGAATTGTACGTCGCCAGGTACGCCAAGAAGACCGCCGACGGACCGCCGCCCGCTCCTAAGTTGTAATGCACGAACGCGCTGATTTTGCCGAAGTCCCAATTGGTCAGCAGCACACCGCCGGGCGAGAACCGGCGGCTTCCCGCCGCCGGGTCGCGTTCGTATTCGAGTTGATAGCGCAATGCGATGCCGGTCGTGCCGTGTTTCGGTAACGGCAACTGATAGCCGTGCGCGCGGAACGACTGTCCGAACGAATTGAGTTCGGGAAGCACCGTATGGCATGCATTGCATTGCAGCTGATAGCGCTGAGCGAAAAGTGGAATCGCCTGCGCGCGCTGCGAACACATGCACACGCATAACGCTGAGAATAGCGCCACAACGAGCGTTGAACAAAATTTATTGCGCAACGATCGTCCCTCGCATAGGCGCGCCGTAGTGAAAATAGCAGCCGAACAGATATGTTCCCGGAGCATCGACTAAGATGGTTTGCGATGACGCGCCGGCCTGAAGCGTTCCGCTGCTCCACGTGCTCGAAACTACCGCAGCGGCATTGCTTGGAATGCGCGAGGTTGCCGTTCCGTCGCTCCAGGGCGGAACGTTTGGCCTGCCGCTGGGGAACGACGTTGCGCCGGGAATCAGCGTCGCCGTGTGCGCGAAGCCGTCGCTGTTTACGAATCGGATGCTGCTGCCGACCGGCACCGTAACGGTATCCGGTGAATAACCGTCGGCGTGCAGCGTAAGATTCACGTCGATCGTCGTTACGGTCGTGCCGCCGCCACCGCCGCCGGTCGCGGCGATCATTCCGCCCGGAGTGCACGCCGTCAAGGCTGCCAGCAAGGCCAGTACGGCGCGCTTCACTGTTCGAGTACCTGCCACTGCGTGCGCACTTCATCGGCGAGCTGCGCTCCCAGCATTGTGGATGCCAGCATCGTTCTGTACAGGCGCCCGTGCTTGTCGAAAATGTAGACGAACGTGGTGTGCACGTCGGCGTACCCGTCCCGCCCCTGCTGCGCTTGAACGCCGAACGCGTTCATCACCGCGTGCACGTCGCGCACGCTGCCGCCCGCGACGAGCCACCGGCGAGGATCCGCGGAAAAGCGGTGTGCCAATCCGCGCATTACTGAGGGCGGATCGTGCTGCGGGTCGAGCGTAATCGTGAGAAGCCGCACGTCCATGTGCCGCGCAGCGAAGAGCTGGTCGGCCTGTTGAAACTGCGCGTTGATGAGAGGACACGCATCCGTGCAATGCGCCGCCACGAAAGTCACGATCAGCGGTTTGCCGTGCAGTGACGTAAACGTGAACGTATGTCCGGTTTGATCCACCAGCCGCAGCGGCTGCGCCGCGCGGCCGGGAGCGGCAAGCGCGAAGATCGCTAGGAAAATAGCCGCGCCCGCCTTGATCCGACGGTTCATTGTCCCTCCCGACGTAGTGTCAGGACAGAGCGTATGAACCAGTGATGAAAAAAGTTTGAAAGCGAGCGAGCGTCGTTTACGGCGCGTGAATTGCGTCGCGCATCGCGCTTGCAAGGTTTTGCAGCGCTACGTCGCCGTTAGAGTCGCGAGAAACCCGTTCGAAGGCATCGCGCGCCTGTGCGCGTTTGCCCTCCCGCAGAAAAACCGTCCCCAGCGCAAAGCGCGCCCGGGCGTATGACGGCGCGAGATCGAGCGCGATTGTGAACTCGCGTTCCGCGTTCGCATAATCGCCCAAATGCGTTTGCGCGACGCCCAAATTATAGTGGGCCAGCGCGTATTGCGGGTCGTTGCGCAGGAGCTGCGAAAAGTCCGTGCGCGCAATCGAAAAATCGCCGCTTCGCAACGCCACGATTCCGCGTGCATAAAGAGCGCGCGCCGAATCGGGCGCGCTCGCGACGAAGCGATCGGCGATCTTACGCGCCTCCGGCACGTTGCCGCGCGCCAGGTCGACGGCAATGAGATTTGCCATCGCGGCTAAGAAGCCCGGATCCGCGGTCAGCGCGATCTCGAATTGGCGCGCTGCGTCGTCGAGCCGCTGAAGATTCGCGTAGGCGATGCCCAGGTCGTAGTGGGCCGTCGAATTTTGCGGCTCGCCCGGTGAAAGCGCGATGATCCTCTCAAACTCGCCGGCGGCGGCCGCCCAATCGCTGCGCTGCTCCGCGGCTACGCCGCGAACGAAGCGTTCGTGCACCGAACGGCCTCGAGCAATGGCATGAAGGGCCGGCATCGAGGTCGTGCGCGGCGCCGGAGCGGCGCTCGGATAGTCTTGTGCCTGCGCGAGCCTCACGGCGCCGGCTGAAATGAGCAGAGTCAGCGCTAGCGCCTTTTGCGAGATGCGCATTAATGCGTGTCGGCGGACGGCAATTCTGCGGCGGCGGCGGTCTTAGCGGCGGCAGCCTGCTCGGGCTTGCAAGCCCAGCCCGTACGCCCGGATTCGGTAATGGGTCCGAGGAGAGACGGCGCCGCCGAAGGCTGGAGGGCTCCCGTTAGCATAGCTTCGATGGACGACGCGCCGGCGAAGCCGGCGGCCGCGACAGAAACCGAGCCCCCAAGCATGAGGGCCAGAAGAATAGATCGGGAACGCCTTGACATTTAGTTCCATTATAGCCGAATCTCTGAATAATTTTTGAAGCACGTGAATAAACGCTGGTTTGCGCTCTTTTGCCTGCCTGCTCTGCTTGCGGCGGCCGGGCCCGCGCCGCTTGTAACGGGGGCGGTCCGCGATCAGTTCGGCGATCCGATTGCGGGAGCCAGCGTATTTGCCGGCGATGATCGCACGCAAACCGACGCAGCGGGTACGTTCGCGCTCGAGACTCGAGCGGAACGAGTACGCATTAGCTGCGACTACTGCCGTACGACGGTGGCGCCCGTCGAAGAGGACGGTACAGTTGTAGCGATCGTCGAGCGTTTTCATGCGATTGCGTCGCCGTCGCTCACGCAGAGCGACCTGCACGCGCTGCCGTACGCGCACGCCGAATCCGCGATCGCCTTGCAGCCGTTTACCGTCCTTTTCGAGAGCAGCAGCGTTTTACCCGGACCGCGCTTGTCATACTACGGTCTCTCGCAGTCCGGCGGTTTATTCGTCGACGACGGAATCGCGTCGTACGACATCGCCGCGGGCGTGACGCCGTTTCGAACGCTTCCCTCGTACGATGCGGCAACTTTCACGACGCGCGATCCGGCCGATGCATTCCGGTACGGCGACCTCGCCGGCGGCGGCAGTTTTTTCGTTCAATCGCAGGAGCCGAAAGGCGCAGGGTTCGGCGCGGCGCTCGCAGGTTCGCAGCGCGCGCTTATTTTCGCGCAGAGCACGCAGAACTTTTCGTTCAACGGCGCAACCTCGGGCGACCCGCAGGATGCCCGCGAACGCGCCGATGCGTCGGTGCAATTTGCCGCCGGCGACGACGCGCTTAGCGCAACGGCAGTTGCGACGCGAGACGATACGTTTGAAGCGCCGCAGGACGTATCCAGTGAAATGACGGGACTGCGCGTTCACTACGATCGAGTGCGCAACGTGCATACTTACGCAGACGTCACCGCCGATCGTTCGGGCTATGCGTATTCGTCGTCGAACCGCGGCGTTGACGGCGATTGGACGGATCTCTCGCTGCAAACCGGAGTTTCTTCCGCCGGAAGAATCGCGCTGTTCGCCGACGGCGGGACTCGCGTCTCGGCCGGTTATTACGATGCGACCGGCATCGGTCAGGCGCGCATTGCGGGAACGATCGTTCAAACGCACGTGAGCGCGGGCGTTCAATCGCAATCGGATCGTCTCTCCTGGCGAGCCGGCATAGGCGCGTTCGACATCTCGTATAGCGGCGGTTCATCGGGCTTTTCGACGCCGAACTCCGCGCAGATCCTCGCGCCTTCGGTCAGCATTTCATACGCGCTCGCGCCGCAGTGGAACGTCTCCGCCGATGCAAGCCAGTCGTTCCGGCTACCGTCGCTGCTGGAAGAATATGGTTACGGCGCAGACAGTTCGGCGATTTATTACGATCGCTACGGCACGCAGGACGTCACGCTATCGTATTCCGATTTGCGCAGACTGCGCGTTTCGCTCGTCGCCACCAATACGGACGTGTCGCTGCTCGATAACGGCACCGTGAGCGCCGCAGGTGCGTCGTTGGGATGGCAAATCGCTCCCGGACTGTCGCTGCGCACGTGGATGCTGCATGTCGACGATGCTACGCAGCCGTACGCGCCGATCTTTCGTTTCGGCGTTCGTCCGCAACCGGTCACGCCCGCGTCCGCGTGGCTGACGTTTGAGAATCCGCATGGCTTTCGCGCCGACGCCATTTGGCGCCAGGACGTTCTCGATTATCGCGCCGATTCGCACTTGGATGCGTCAATCGGCGCGCCGCTTGCGGGCGAAGTGCGCTGGTTCGTCGCAACGGAACGCCGGGAAGGCATGCGGTATGTTTCCGCCGGGTTGAGGCTCTTTAAATAGACGCTAGTATCCCGCTGCGCGGCCGGCCGGATGGCGCCGATCGGTGCCGCCGTAAAGGGTGCCGGTTTGCGGATCGATCGTAATCGCTTGCGCGGAGCCCCAGTACGAGATTTCTTTGAACGAGTAACCCATCGCGCGCAGTGCCGCCATCGCGGCGTTATCGAGTGCGCCGGGCTCGTAATCGATTTGATCCGGCAGCCACTGCATATGCACGCGCGGCGCGTTTACCGCTTGCTGCACGTTCATGCCGAAGTCGATCACGTTTTGGATGTTCGCGAGCACCGTCGTCGTAATTCGCGATCCGCCGCGGCTGCCGGTTACCATGAAGAGTTTGCCCTTCTTGGTCAAAATCGTCGGCGTCATCGAGGAGAGCGGCCGTTTCCCCGGCTCGACATCGTTGCGGATGCCTTGCACGAGGTCGAACAAATTCGGTACTCCCGGCTTGCTGGTGAAATCGTCCATCTCGTCGTTGAGAAAAAATCCGGTGTCGCCGGCCATGACGCCGGCACCGAAGAGATCGTTGAGCGTGTACGTCAGTGCGACGGCGTTCCCGAAACGATCGACGATCGAAAAGTGCGTCGTGTCGTTATTCTCCTGCACGACCGGGCCGAGTCCGGGCTTCACCTGCGCCGAAGGCGTTGCTTTATCCGGAAGAATGCTCGCGCGCAGTGTGTCGGCATACCGCAGTGAAAGCAGCTCGCTGACCGGATTCTGCACGAACGCCGGGTCGCCGAGATACGTGTTACGATCGGCGTACGCGCGCCGTTCCGCTTCAATCGTATAGTGGACGCTTTGCGGAGCGTCCCAGCCCCACGTTGCAAATGGATACGGCGCGAGAATATTCAGCATCTCGCACAGCGTAATGCCGCCCGAGCTTGGAGGCGGCACGGAGATGACGTCATATCCGCGGTAGCTGCAATGGATCGGCGGGCGCTCGTCGACGTCGTAGCGTTTAAAATCCTCGAGCGAGAGCATCCCGCCGTTATCGTCGGTTTCGCGAACGATCGTTTCCGCAATCGGCCCTTCGTAGAACGCTTTCACGCCGCCGTTTGAGATGCTTTGCAGCGTCTTGGCCAGCTGCGGCTGCTTGAGCAAATCTCCCGCGCGCGGAAGGCGGCCTTTACGCATGAAGATTTCGCGCACGTTCGCCTGATTTTCAAACGTGTAGGGTCCGCTATAACCTTCCGCGATTTCGTCGGTAAAGTTTGCAACGTCGCCCGGTTCGATGATGAAGCCGTTTTGCGCGAGATGGATAGCCGGAGCGATCAGCGTACGCCGCGGCATCGTCCCAAACTCCTCGCGCGCCCGCTCCAAGCCCATCACGGTTCCGGGCACCCCGATCGCGAGATAGCCTTTGGTGCTGGCGTGCGGAATCACGTTGCCGGTTTGATCCAAAAACATGCGGCGCGTCGCGCGCAGCGGCGCTTTTTCGCGGAAATCGATGAAGCGCTCGCGGCCGTCGCTCATCCGCACGAGCAGGAATCCTCCGCCGCCGATGTTGCCGCAGCACGGATCCACCACCGCAAGCGCGTACGCCACCGCAATGGCGGCATCGACCGCATTGCCGCCGCGGCGCAAGACATCGACGCCGACCTGGGTCGCATAGTGCTGTTCGGTTACGACCATCGCGTGCTTCGCGGTCGCGAGGGGCGCGGCGTTCCAGAGTAGGGCCAGCGCGAGGAGAATGCGGCAAGCAAGCATGGGACTATTTTACCAGCCAAAGCGTTCGCGGCCCAGGGCATCCTCTGCGGCGCCCCGAACCGGGCACGGTTCAATAAAAGCAACAATAAGAAAGATCTAGGAGTAACCGTGCCAGAGTCCGTCTCAATCGAGATCGGCGGGCGCACGATGGTCATCGAAACCGGCGAACTCGCGAAGCAAGCAAACGGCTCCGCGCTGGTCCGCTATGGCGATCAAAATGTCGTGCTCTGCGCCGTCACCGCCTCCGAGAAACCTCGCGAAGGCATCGATTTTTTTCCACTCACCTGCGATTTCGAAGAGAAAATGTACGCCGCCGGCAAGATTCCGGGCGGGTACATCAAGCGTGAAGGGCGTCCGCCCGAGCACGCCGTCCTCAGCTCTCGCCAGATCGATCGCCCGATCCGGCCCCTCTTCCCCGATGGCTTCCGCAACGACGTTCAGGTCGTCGCGACGGTCCTCTCGATCGACCCCGAGCTCGATGCCGACGTTCTCGGCGTGTGCGCGGCGGGCGCTGCGCTTGCGGTTTCCGACATTCCGTTCGAAAAAACGGTTGCCGCCGTGCGCGTCGGCCGCGACGAGAACGGCAAGTATATCTGCAATCCCGCGCTGCCGCAGTATGAAACCGGCGGCATGGACATCGTCATCGCGGGCACGGAAGACGCCGTGATGATGGTCGAAGGCGGCGGCAACGAAATCAGCGAGGAAGATTTCCTCGGCGCCGTCGAGTTCGCGCACGACAACATCAAGAAGATCGTTCGCGCGATCGACGAGCTCGCGAAAAAAGCCGGCAAGGCCAAACGCGAGTATCCCGTACAAAAGGTCAACGCGGATCTTGCCGATTGGGTGCGCAAGACGTTCAAAAACGACGTCGCCAAAGGCATGCGGGTCGTAGAGAAGCTCGAGCGTGAGGCAACGCTCGATAAAATCAGCGTCGAAGAAGCGATCGGCCGCGCTGCGGGCAATCCGCAAATTCTTGCGATGCTCGAGGATCCGGTCCTCGCCAAGGATTTCAACAAGATCATCAAAGCGATGGAAGAGGACGAGCTGCGCGTCATGGTCGTGGACGAAAAAGTCCGTCCGGACGGCCGCAAACCCGACGAGATCCGGCCGATTTGGTGCAAAGTGCATTACGTGCCGCGCGTGCACGGCTCGGGCATCTTCACGCGCGGGCAGACGCAAGTTTTCACCGCGGCGACGCTCGGATCGATCAGTGACGCGCAGCGTTTGGACGGCATTGTCGCGCTCGAAGACAAGCGCTATATGCACTACTACAACTTCCCGCCGTACTCGACCGGCGAGACGCGTCCGATGCGCGGACCGGGACGGCGCGAGATCGGTCACGGCCATCTGGCAGAACGCGCGCTCGTGCCGGTGCTGCCGAAAAAGGAAGACTTCCCGTACACGCTGCGCCTGATTAGCGAAGTGCTCGAATCGAACGGCTCCTCATCGATGGCATCAGTGTGCGGCAGCACGCTGGCGCTCATGGATGCAGGCGTGCCGATTCGCGATCACGTTGCCGGCGTCGCCATGGGATTGATTCTCAAAGGCGACAAGTACGCGATCCTCACGGACATCCAAGGCATGGAAGATGCGCTCGGCGAGATGGACTTCAAGGTTGCGGGCACCAAAAAAGGTATCACCGCGATTCAGATGGACATCAAAGTCCAAGGCGTCACCGTGCAAATCATGCGCGAGGCCATGGCGGAAGCGAAGAAGTCGCGCTACTTCATCATCGACAAACTCGCGGAGACGATTGCCGCACCCAACGCCGAGCTCAGTAAGTTTGCGCCGCGCATGCTCGTCATTCAAATCAATCCCGACAAGATCAAAGACGTCATCGGGCCGGGCGGTAAGGTCATCAACAAGATCATCGACGAAACCGGCGTCGAGAAGATCGACATCGAGGACGACGGCAAGGTGTTCATCACCGCGCTGGACGGCGAGTCCGCCGACAAAGCGCGCGCGCAAGTCGAAGCGATTACCAAGGACGTCGTCGTCGGCGAGACCTACATGGGTGAGGTCACGCGCATCATCAACATCGGCGCGTTCGTGAAGATTCTCCCCGGCAAAGAAGGCCTCGTGCATATCAGCCAGCTCGCGCCGACGCGCGTCGAGAAGGTTGAAGACGTCGTCAAAGTGGGCGACGAGATCATGGTGAAGGTCGTCGAAATCGACAACCAAGGCCGCATCAATCTCTCGCGCAAGGCCGTGCTCGCCGGCGCAGCCGCCGGTGGAAACGGCGCACTGGATCATCACGAGCCCGCACGCTCGGGAGGACACGGCGGAGGCGACACGCGTCGTCCTCGCCGCCCGCGCCGCCGCCAAGAGTAACACGGAAAGGCCCGCAGCAATGCGGGCCTTAATTTTATGCGCATGATAACCGTTAAAGCGGTTGGTGTCGTTCGCAGTCCGCGCATCGATCGCACCGACGTCGATTGGGGCGCAGTGGAATCGACGATCGAACTCGATGCGCGGCAGTTCACCGCCGAAGCGCTCACCGGACTGAGCGAGTTTTCGCATCTCGAAATCGTCTATCTCATGCACGCGATTGCGGAATCGCAAATAGCGACGGGTGCGCGTCATCCGCGCGAAAATCCGGATTGGCCGCGCGTCGGCATTTTCGCTCAGCGGGGCGCCAAGCGCCCCAATCGCATCGGCGTATCGCGCTGCCGCTTAATCGGTATCGAAGGGACGCGCGTGCACGTGCGCGGCTTGGATGCGATCGACGGAACGCCGGTGCTCGACATCAAGCCCTATATGCGCGAGTTCGGACCGATTGGCGAAGTGCGCCAGCCGCAGTGGGCGGGAGAAGTCATGCAGCGGTACTATGCCGAGTAACGCCGTTCTGGTTACCGGCGCATCGACCGGCATCGGATTTGCGACGGCGTCGCTTCTTGCGCGCGAAGGCTATCTGGTTTTTGCCGGCGTGCGAACGCAAGCGGATGCGGAACGAGTTCGGACCGCGCATGGAAACATCCGATCGATCATGCTCGACGTGCGCCGTCACACGGACGTTGCGCAAGCGATCGCCGGCATCGAGAACAGCGGCGTCCCGCTGTATGCGATCGTCAATAACGCGGGAATTGCAGTTGCCGGACCGCTGGAGTTTTTGCCGCTGGACGAAATACACCGTCAGTTCGACGTGAACGTCTTCGGCGCGCTGGCCGTTACGCAAGCCGCTCTTCCGCTTTTGCGAAACACGCGCGGCCGAATCGTCTTCATCAGTTCCGTATCGGGACAAATCGCGCCGCCGCTTCTCGGTCCGTACGCGGCGTCAAAATTCGCAATCGAAGCGCTGGCGGATTCGCTGCGCATGGAACTCTCGCCATTCAAAATCTCCGTGAGCGTCATCCAGCCGGGTAACGTCAAGACGCCGATTTGGGAGAAAGGACGGCGTGAAAAGGAGGCGCTCGATGCCCGCATGCCGCCGCAAGTGCGGAACTACTACGGCGCGGCACTCGACAATCTGGTCCGAATCGCGCAACGCGAAGAGCGCACCGGTATAGATGCACGTGAAGTTGCGATGGCGGTGTTTACGGCGCTGCGTGCGCGGCGCCCGCGCGCGCGTTACGCGGTTGGAGCGCCGCCCGGATGGCAGCGCCGCATGGCGGCGCTGCTGCCCGAGCATCTGCGAGATCGGTTAGTTTCGCGAAGTTTGCACCGTCATGAATGACGAGGGTCACGCGCGCGCAAGCGCGCGAGTCAATTCCGTCATATTATCCGGCGTCGAGACGGCGCTCAGTTTCTCGGGCCGAACCCTCGATAACCGCGAAGCGGGACGAGCATCTCGATTTCCAGCATGCCGCGCTGCATCAGCGGAAACGTGCCGATAATCGCGCGGGCTTCATCGATGGAAGCAGCTTCAATCAACGTCACCGCGCCGAGCCGATCTTCGCGGCTCCAGATGCTGCGCACGACGCCTTGAATGTAGAGCTTGCGAACAGCTTCCGCTTCAGGCTCGAGCAGCGGTGCGAACTGCTCGTCCGAAAACGCTTCGGTGCGGCGGCGAAGGATCGATAGAAATTGCATTGGGCCCGCGTTCTAGAAACGCGTGCCGATTACCGCGTCGATCGAGCACTGCGGCCGTACGATCGACGTCCCTTCGCGCACCGGCAATTTGCGCATATCCGGAGTTCGCGCCGCCGGCCGTCGAGAGCGGCCGGCACGGCGTTGGCTTCTGCGGCTGCGTAGGCGGTGAGTATTGCGGCGAGCAGTGCGGTGATGAAGCCGATTTTCATAGCAAGCATGACATTGTTATAGTGCGTCTAAACACCCGGCGATGGCATACGATTCGCTGCGCGCGTTTGTCGACGCGCTCGATCGCGCGGGACAGCTGCACCGCATCGACGCTGCGGTCGATCCGCGGCTTGAGATAAGCGAGATCAGCGATCGCGTCGTGAAAGCCGGCGGGCCGGCGCTCCTGTTTACGAACGTGAAAGGTTCGCGTTTTCCCGTACTTACAAATCAATTCGGGACGCACGCGCGCATGGCCCTGGCGCTAGGCGCTCGCAGTTTAGAAGACGTCGCATCGCGCATTCGCTCGATGATGGATTTTTCAATTCCCCAGTCGGGAATGGAACGCTTGGGCAAACTGCTCTCGCTCGCGCCGCTTGCCGCGGCTATCCCGAAAACCGTTGGTTCGGGAAGTTGTCAGGACGTCGTTTTGGAGCAGCCGGATCTCACGCGATTGCCGGTTCTTACGACGTGGCCGCTGGATGCGGGGCCGTTCATTACGCTTCCGCTCGTCATCACGAAAGACCCGAAAACGGGGCGCAACAACGTCGGCATGTATCGCATGCAAGTCTACAACGAGCGCGAGACCGGCATGCACTGGCAGCGCCACAAGCAAGGCCGCGCGCACGCGCAGGCGTGGGGCGATCGCGTTCCCGTTGCTGTGGCAATCGGCGCCGATCCCGTCCTCACCTATGCCGCAACGGCGCCGCTGCCGCCGGTACTCGACGAGTTTTTGTTTGCGGGGTTGCTGCGCGGCAAGCCGGTGAAGCTCGTACAGTGTAAGACGGTTGACCTCAAGGTGCCCGCCGATGCGGAATTTATCCTTGAAGGCTACGTCGACAATACGGATTTGCGCACCGAAGGCCCGTTCGGCGATCATACCGGCGTCTACAGCTTAGCGGGTCGCTATCCGACGTTTCACGTGGAATGCATCAGCCACCGGCGCGATCCGATCTATGCCGCAACGGTGGTCGGCAAACCGCCGATGGAAGATGCTTGGCTGGGCAAGGCGACGGAACGCATCTTTTTACCGCTTCTTCAAATGGTCGTGCCCGAAATCGTCGATATGAATCTGCCGGTTGAGGGCGGCTTTCATAATCTCGCAATCGTTTCGATCAAGAAATCGTACCCCGGGCACGCAAAGAAAGTGATGAACGCACTGTGGGGTCTGGGGCATATGATGATGCTGACGCGTTTGCTGGTGATCGTCGACGATGACATCGACGTGCAGAATGTGCGAGAAGTCGCGTGGTTCGTGCTCAACAACTTGGACGCGCAGCATGACGTCGTCATGATGCCCGGGCCGGTCGACGACCTCGATCATGGTTCGTACACGCCGGCTCTCGGTATGAAGATCGGCGTGGATGCGACGCGCAAAACGGCGGCTGAAGGCTATACGCGGGAATGGCCGCCGGATATGGTGATGGATGCATCGACGCGCTCGCTCGTCACCGGTCGCTGGAAAGAATACGGGCTGGATCGCATTGCTCGCGCGCTGGAGCCCGACGCGTGGTCCGGACAAGGTGCACAGGCGCTTGGGCGCTTATTAGACGCAAAGTAACATGGTCGCCGCAACCCGCATTTTCCTCAAAGAAATTCGCATCGAGCATACGCTCTTTGCGTTGCCGTTCGCATACGCCGGCGCGGTTTTCGCAGGCTCGCCGTCCTTTGCGCAGATCGTTTGGATTACGCTTGCCGTGCTGGGCGCGCGGACCGCGGCGATGGCGGCAAACCGGTATCTGGATCGTGAAATCGACGCGCGCAACCCGCGCACTTCACGGCGCGCGCTTGCAAGCGGTCAAATTGCTCCGGAGACGATGCTGACGGCGTGCGCAGTCGGGATCGCACTGCTCGTGGTTGCGGCGTGGCAACTGAATCCGTTATGCGTCAAACTCTTGCCGATTGCCGCGCTCGGCGTGCTTGTGTATCCGCTCTGCAAACGGTTTACGTGGCTTACGCATTTTGTGCTCGGTGGGGTCGACGCACTCGCGCCGCTCGGAGCGTTCATCGGCGTTGCCGGAACAGTAAATGCGCCGGCGCTGCTGCTGTTCGGGGCGGTTACGGTTTGGGTCGCCGGCTTTGACGTAATCTACGCATTGATGGACCTTACGATCGATCGCGAACAGGGAATTCGGTCGCTGCCCGCGCGTTTCGGCGAGCGCAGTGCGCGCGTGCTGCCCATAGCGCTGCACGCCGTCATGCTGGTGCTGCTCGCACTCGCGGGCATCCTTGCAAAAGCCGGTTGGCCGTACGCGCTGGGCATCCTCGCGGCATTCGTGCTCGTCGTGTATGAAGACCGTTTATTCGGACGCTCGGAAAACGTGTTCGTCCTCAACGAGCGGGTGTTTGCGGCAAATATGACGTTCTCGGTGATCTTTTTGCTGACGACCATCGCCGGCTTTGCGTTGAGATACTGATGAAGCGTCGTTCCTTTTTACTCTCCGGCGCCGGCGCACTGGGCGCGGCCGCCCTGCCGCTCACGGCAGCGGCCCAGTTTTTCCCGAACCGTTTCCAACAGCAACTTACGATCGGCGTAAACGCTCCCCTTTCCGGGGAACGCGCGGCAGGCGGACGAGAAATTGCGAACGGCGTGCAAGCCGCAATCGATTACACCAACCGCTTCGGTGGCACGTTCGGTACGGCGTTTGCGATGCGCACGTTCGATGATATGGACGCGCTCGCGCAAGCGATCGTCAATGTCCAATTCGCCGCCGCCGACGCGACCCTTATCGCGATGATTGGCGGCTTCGATGGCCCCCTTATCAGCGCGTCGCTGAACACGTATGAGAATTCGCAGATGCCGCTGCTGGTGCCGGGGTCGACTTCCGATAGCGTGACCGCGCGCGGTTACCGCAACGTCTGGCGTCTTCCAACCAAAGACTCGTTGGAAGGACAGCTTGCCGCGCGATTCATCGACAAACGGGAGAAACCCAAACTGGCGATCGCCGTCGCGCAGGACGGTGACTACGGCCCCGACGTGGCGCAAGGTTTCTTGAATCAGACCAAAGCGGACGGCACTCCCGCATTCGTCTATCTGTTTGCCAATGAGAAACCGAATTACGCGGCATCCGCAAAAGAGCTCGTCGCAAAAAATCCGGATTTCATCTATTTGTGCGGCGTGACCGCCGCGATGGGACCGCTAATCCCGGCGTTACGAGTCGCCGGATACAAAGGCAAGTTCGGGGCCTCGCAAGGCTTTTACAATCAAGCGGCGCTGAACGATTATGCCGACGCGCTCGAGGGCAGCGTTATCTCGACGTCGTTTCCTCCGCTCGATCGGGCGCCGGATGTAGCGATGGCGCTGAGCGATTTCCGTTCGCGGTATTCGGTCACCGCGCTCTCGGCATTCGGTTATGCTGCCGCACAGATCGTCATCGCCGCTGCCCGCCGCACCGGTGCTACCAACCGCCTCACGATGACGGCAGCGCTTCAGACGCCGTCATCGTACAACACGATGGTAGGACAATTCCAATTTGCGCCCACCGGCGATCCCATCGATCCGATCGTGTATTTCTACACCGTGGCCGGCGGCAAGTTCAAGTTCACCGCGCCGTCGCACGCCACGCCGTTCGTTCTTTAAAGTGATGCGGCGTTGACGCACGCGCGGGCGCCGGGACTGCTTCTTCTTCGGCGTCCTCGAGCATCAAGACGAAGCGCAGCCTCCAGGCACCGAGCGCGATGGAAAACTTGGCACCAAACAAGTCCATGATTTACGCCTCCACGCGGCGCCACTGCAGCACCGATAGGGTGATGTAACCGATTGAGAGCGCGGCGAGCGCTGCCACGACGCTTTGGATCGGCAATCCGAAACCCGTCCCTATGGTCGATTCTCTATTGCGAAACTCCAGGTAGGAGATCGGATCCAGGTACGCCAGCGTGTGGAAAATCGCGTAGAAAACCGCCGCAATCGTGTTGTACTTGGCAGCTTCCGATAGGCCGCCGGCAACGGACGGCACGATAATCGCGAACATCCAGCCCAGTCCGATGACCAGTCCCGGTCCGCGTTTGAACGACGCGCTCGCCGCGGTGAGAAGCGCGTACCACGCGATAGGCGCGAGCAGCGCGACCAGAATGTTCCACCCGACGTGCGGGCCGTACGAAAAGCGTGGTACGACGAACATGAACGTGGCGATCAGCGTCACCGCGATGCACAACAACTGCGAGATGATAATAGCCGGAATATCTGCCGCAAAACACGCGAGCGCATATTGTTCGCGAGAAACCGGCTTGGTCCAGGCCAGTTCCAGATGTCCGTCATTCTCCTTTGCGAGCGGCCCCGCCAAAATCGTCGAGACGAGAAGTCCCATGGGGATCGTCACCAGGAACAGCAATCCAAGATCGTAGGCAAAACCGCCGGAGTACTCGATCACCGTATGCGCCACGCCGTTATGAACGTCTTCGTTCATGTTCATGCTTCCCATGCTCACGACGTCGCGGCGCGCATGCCGGCTGGACGCCGGCTCTCGAATATCCATGTGAATCCGCTGGCCGCTCTGCGTAACGACGGCATAGGTCTGCTTTTGCGGATCCTCGATAACGATGCGCGTCGAACCGTCTGGGAGCTGCGTTCTGGTAACGTGCGCGGTCGGCGAGTTCTCGAGATTGGACACCCATTGGTTGACGGTGGGGCCGTGAACGGCAATACGAAAGATGATGCCGACCAGAAGAAAGATTCCAAGCAGAATTAGCGCGATGCGCAGAGCACCTTTTGCGCGAAGGTATTCGGCATAGTAGTACATTATGCGGTCTCCACGATGTTGGCGGTTTGACCCGCGTCCACGGCGTTCAGGAAGATGTCTTCCAAATTGAGATCGACGATGCGCACGCTCTGCGCTCCCATCGAGCTCAGCTGTTGGGCGAGCATGTCGCCGTCACTGCTTACCGTCAGGCGCACGATGCGTCCGGTTTTCTCGACGCGCGAGATGCGCTTGTCGGCGCTCAAGCCGTTGAGCGTAATCGCGTCGGTCGGAAAGATGCCTTCGACGATTTTCGATCCGGCTTTCAAGTCGTCGACCGCGCCGGTAAGCACCACGCGTCCACGCTGCAGAACCGCAATATGATCGGCGGCTCGCTCGACTTGGCCGATCTGGTGCGACGAAAGCACGATCGTTTTGCCTTGCGCAGATGCGTCGATCATCAGTTTCAAAACGGAACGCTGATTGACGGGATCGAGTCCGCTGGTGGGCTCGTCGAGAATCAAAATTTTCGGATCGAGCGCGAAGGCCATCACGACGGATAGCGCCGTGCGCATACCTTTGGACATCGCGCGCACGCGTTTGCGCATATCCAGCGAGAACAGCTGCATGAGTTCTGCGGCGCGCTTTTCGCTGTAGCCGGAGAAGGAGCGCTTTTGCATCTCCAAATGATCGCCGGCCGTCATCCATTCGTACAGCACGCTGCGCTCGGGAACGTAGGCGAGCTGCTCGAACGTTTTTGGCGTCAGCGGTTTGCCATCGAAGCGTACGGCGCCGGCGCTGGGCGTCGCGAGTCCGAGCATGCATTTGAACGTCGTCGTTTTGCCGGCGCCGTTCGGACCTAACAGTCCGAACACCGAACCTGCCGGTATCTCGATCGTCACGTCGTCGACGGCGGCGAACTTGCCGTACGTTTTGCTCAGATGCTCGATGGAAATGCTCATGCTTCCTCCGGGAACCACCGCGATAACGCGGACTCGAAAAGTGCACGTACCTGCTCCGGCGTAAGGCCGAGCGACTTGGCTTCGCGGACCGCTCGCATCAGCGCTTCGGCGCCGACGTCGCTCGCCGCGGCGTTGGCGGAAGACTGCGCCACGCCGTTCGCGCGAACGAAGGAGCCGCGGCCTGGAGCCGTCTCGATAACCTCATCGCGTTCCAGTTCGCGATAGGCACGGGCGACGGTGTTCGGATTCACCGTAAGATCCAGCGCAAGTTGTTTGACCGTCGGGAGCTGCTCGCCCGGGGCAAGCACGCCCAGCGCGACGGAGCGCTTGATCTGCTCGATGATTTGAAGATAGATCGGAACACCGCTGCGCGTGTCGACCGTCAGAACTGCAGGCATCGTGGGATCGCCGCTTTAGAGCTTAGGACCCCAGCCAAAAAAGAGACTGCCCGACTGCTGCTCGATGGGGAACGAGGGGCGGCGCTGCTCGGTGAACGTGGACTGGACTTGGCGATTGAGACGGATGGTCATGTTGGTGAACCTCGGCTTTCCGGACTAGTACCAATCTGCTGTTGTACTAGTACACTAGTACAATAACATAACGGTATAGGATGTCAAGCTCAGGGGGGAAAAATTTTTTATGGCGAGGATGGCGTCGGGTGCCGCGGCTCACGCATCGCTTGCGCGCGCGCAAGACGGCGGCACGAACTGCGCAGTTCGCAAGCGATACCGTTGCGCGCATGAGCGAAGACGAGTTCGTCATCGTTCTCGATCAGCTCACCTTGCGCGAAGACGCGCAATTTCCCGACTGCGGTGTCGGCGTGAGCATCGGCGTGGCGATCTATCCCGATTGCGCCGTCTGGGCAAAAGCCCTCATCGATATCGCGGACCGGGAAACGTACATCGTGAAGCGAAACGGCGGGCGAGGCATCGAGACGGCAGCATGCGAGACCTCTTCCGGGGACCGCTCTCCCTTACGTACCGCGGCGAGCGGGTAGCATTCTTCATGACGCTGCTGTTTGCGTTTCCCGCAGCAGCGGCCATCGGCTTCGTCTTGCGCGAAGAGGTCCACCCTTCGCAGATCGCCGTTCTGCTCGTGATCGCCATGGTGTACGTCACACTTGCGCGCGGACGGCTGGTAGGAAGCAGCGTGCGCATTCACCAGGCGCAGTATCCGCGCGTATTCGCGATCGTCAAACGCTGCGCCGCAGCGCTTCAGCTTCCGATGCCGCTGGTCTTCGTGCGCGACGATCCGTTCGTGCCTATCGTTACGGTGGGGTTGGGCGATCCGTATTCGCTCGTGCTCTCGAGTAACTGGATCGAGCACTTCAAAGACGACGAACTTTCGTTCATGATCGGACGCGAACTGGGCCACATCGCCTCGGGCCACGCGCAGTTTACCTCGCTGCTCAGCGTGAACGGAAACGAAAATCCGATCGTTTCACTGATCTTCGGCGCGTGGCTGCGCAAGACGGAACTGACGTGCGATCGCGTCGGTTTGCTCTGCTGCGGTTCGCTCGACGCCGCGATACGGGCAATCGTCATCGCATCGTTTCACGGCTTCGGGCGCAAAATCGATCACCTCGCATTCGCGGATCAATCGCGCGAAGTCCATGCCGACTCTGTGCTGCGCTTAGGCGAATGGCTCGGCTCGATGCCGTACGCGACGAACCGGATCGATGCGATGCGCGCGTTCTTCGCATCCGAACTGTATCGCATGCACGAAGAACGCTTCGTTCAGCAAAGCGCCGAAGAGCCGGTGCCGCTGGCGCAAGCACGCGGCGATTCCGTAACGACCCGCGACTGTGCGGGTTGGTGGCGCCGCGTGAGCGCAGTCGTGGTCGATTGGATCATCGTGCAGGCATTGGTCACGACGATCGTCGGTGCATCATTCCATTCCGCCGCGGTTCGTGCGGAGCCGGCAAGCGGAAAAACCACCGTGAGTACGCACAGCACTCAAGCGGCTTCGGATGCGCCGCGCGAGCACGAAATTTGGAATGCGCAAACGGCGCTCGAGAACGCCGCAATCAGCTGGAACGCCGTTCTCGGCAATCTCACCGGAGCGCTGTTGCCGCTGGAAGTCTGCGTGTACTTCGGAGTCCTGGTTGGTCTGGCCGGACAAACGCCTGGCATGATGGTGTTGGGATTGCGCGTCGTAACCACAAATTTCGGCAAGCCGACGATCTTGCAAAGTCTCTGGCGCTATGGGCTCGGCCTGGTCTTTAGCTGGCTCATCATCCCGCTCAGCCCGTTTTCACGCGTGTATCTCCACGATAAATACTCGGGGACGCGGCTGATCAAAACCGAACGGGTACTCGCCCGAGTCAGTCCGGCGTAGCGCGTTCGATCTCCGTCTGCAGAGCGTTGCTGACGCGATCGAGATAATTCGAAAAACCGATAGCGCACAATAACTCCACGATCTGCGCGTCGTCGAAATGCTCGCGCAGCTGCGCCCACACCGGATCGGGCAATGCGCGCGGCTCGCGCGTAAGTGCAACGGCGGCGGCAAGCGCGGCTTTTTGCGCAGCCGTGTAGCGGTCGCTGCGCGTGTAATCCCACAAGTCGTTCAGCATCTGCGCGTCCGCGCCGAGTTTTCGGGCGCGGCCGCGATGAGCGACCAGCGAGGGATGGCAGAACGTCAGTCCGGCGACCATCGCCGCGCAGAGTTCTTTGGTGAGGGCGGGAACGCACCCGCCTTCCATCAGCAGCGCATCGTGCGCGCGCAGAGCCGCATCCAGCTCGGGATTCGCCGCGCGCGGCAAACGCGGCACCGCGCTTAGCCCGGACTTTGCGTAAACTGCCGGAAGCGCGGATCGTCGCGCAAGCCGTCCATGCGCGGATCGATCGCGAGCAGCGCCGACGGCTCCGATTTCATGACCTGCAGGATGCGAAACGCGTCGTTTTTGCGGCCCATTGCGACGAGCGCGACGGCAATGTTGTCGGAATCGACCTTATTGTGCGGAATGCCGCGTTCGGCGATCTTGAGCTGCTGCTGCGCGCGTCCGTAGTCGTGCGTTATAGCGTACACGTGCGCGAGCAGAGCCGCCGCATCGTAGCGGCAGTATTCGCACGTCCGCCCGAAGAGTTCGTACGCTGCAATGGCTGCGTGGTAATTTCCCAGCGCTTCGTATGCCATTCCAACGGTCTCGAGCGCGCCGTACCGCTGCGGCGAAAGATCCAGCGCTTGATGTCCGTACGCGATAGCATCCTTGTACCGGCGTTCGAGAAACGATGCTTGAGCTAGCCAATCCGCCGCCGCAACCGATTCCGGATCCAAATTCGCGGCCATTTGGAGCTGATCGTACGCAGCTCTGCTCTTGCCTTCGAGCAGCAAGGAGGTTCCGTACCACTGGTGTGCGGACGCCGAATTCGGATCCAGCGCCAAGGCGCGCCGGAACTCCGCAAGGGCGACGTTCATATGCTTCAAATCGGCCGCCACCAGGCCGAGAACCGCATGAGCTTCGGCTGAATTTGCATCGATTGCCAGCGCCTTATGCGCGAACGACGCGGCGCGCGCGTACGCGGTTTCCTTGGAGGGCGGGCCGAAGCCGTAGTTCGCCTCGATCGCGTATGCGCACGCCAAACCCGCGTAACCGCGTGCATCGCGCGGATCGGCCGCAACGACCTCCTGGAAATAGCGTATGCTTTTCGCGACGCTTTGCTGCGTGCGCTGGTTCCAATAGAACTTGCCGATGGCGTACAGACGCGCGCCTGTTGCGGAGAGTCCTTGCGTGGAGACCACCGGCGCGTGAGAGCGTGCGACATTTGCCGTACCGATCTCGATTGCCGCAACGAGAACGGCCGCAACGGCAGCCGCAGCGCCGATTATTGAACGCAGCGTCTTGCGCCTGGCGCCCGCGGCAGCTGCCGCCTGCGCAGGATGGGCCTGCGCCGTCGATTCGATAAAGACTTCGCCGGTAAAGCGGTAGCCGCGCCGCGGCACCGTTTCGATGGCATTGCATCCCCAGTGCGCGCGGAGCGTCTTGCGAATCACGTAGATGTTTTGTGCGAGGTTGGCCTCTTCGACGAAGCCTTCCGGCCAGATCCGATCGAGCAGCTCGCTCTTGCCGAGGACGTCTCCGGGATGCTCGACCAGCGCGAGCAGCGTTTCCACGACCTTCGGGCCCAGTGACAGCTGAACGTCATTTAAGGAAAGCAGCAACTGCTCTTTGTCGAGCCGGAAAGGACCGAACCGGTAAATTGTCATGACGCTTCCCTCGTCTGCCTCCACAGCATGCTGCGAATTTGATGGATTTCTCAAGATTCGCGCTACCGCCTTGCCGTTATACTGGCATCTGGATGCGTAGGTTTCCTTATGCCGGAGTGCTGGCCGCACTTTTTATTTTTGCCAACGGGTCGGCGAATGCCGCCGTGACCACCGAGTCGGCGGTGGCCGCCGTTATAGCGCCGCACCCGCTGCCTCTCGATCCGTCGCTCTCCGACCCGGCTTGGAAGGCGGGCACGGTTACCGCGAACGGCGTCTTTGAGTGCCTGACCACCCGGTCCGCGGCTGCGCACAAGACTTCCGTCTGGATGCTCTACGACGATCGGAATCTGTACGTAGCCTTCAGGGCGGACCAAACCGGAACGCCGATCACGGCGACGCAGACCACGAACGACGTCGGTTTCGGCATCGACGACTTCGTCGGCGTCGGGATAGACACGAGCGGAGTCGGAACGAACGCCTATTACTTCGAGACGACGCCTCGAAGCATACGTTACGAACAGGCGAACGAGAACAGCCGCTACAAGCCGGTGTGGCGCGCAGCAGCGGCCATTCACGGGAATTACTGGACGGCGGTCCTGATCATCCCGCTCAACGTGATGCGCATTCACGCCGGCTCGCCGCAAACGTGGCGCATCAACTTCATCCGCAACGTCGCCGCGGTGGGCGAGCACTATACCTGGACCTACAACGGGCTGATGCAAGACGCGACGATCGGCAACGGATGGCCGAATTTCGTCGACGTCCGGTATTTCGCGTCGTGGAGCGGCGTGCAGGTGAGCAGCGCGATGCTGCGCGGTTCGCGGCCCAAACCGCGACTGGAGGTGTATGCGCTCGGAAGCAGCGGCCTGAACCGCAATTTGTTTCAGCAGTCGAACGGCCAGTTCTTACCGGAGAACGTGCGCAATACCGGCCTGGACGTGACCTATCCCATCACCTCGACGATTAACTTCGTGGGAACGATGAACCCGGACTTCTCCAACGTTGAAATCGACCAGCAAACGATCGCGCCTCAAGAGTTTCGCCGGCAACTTACCGAGTATCGTCCGTTCTTCTCGCAAGGCGCAGCCTTCATCAATGCAAACGCCGCGCAACTAGGGCCCGACGTCGCCTTCTACTCGCCGAATATCGGACCGTTCGATCGCGGCGAAAAGATCGAGGGGACGTTCGGAAAGCAATCCTTCGGCGTACTCAACTTCCGCGGGTTCGATCAAACGACGGGCAACACGTTCAGCGACACGGCATACGGGTACAAACACGCGCTGCAGGACCGCACGTTTCTGTACTGGGCCGACGGCGTCATCGCGCACCACAGTATCTTCGGCAACGATACGACGAACGAGTTCGGCGTTGCAGGACGCAACCTAAAAACCGGGTTCGTTTGGGCGATCGATCAAGCGTGGGAGCACGCTTCTTCATCGTGGATTCCGCAAGGCACGGCGCATAACACGACAGCTTTCGTCGACGTCCATAAGCCGAACTATGAATGGAACATCGCGTATCAAGCTCTCTCGCCGAATTACAACCCCATCGACGGCTTTACCGCCGATTCCGACATTCGCGGTCCGAATGCATACGCGTGGGTCGGCGGCTCGACGCCGTCTGTAAAAAACTACACCTTCACCGTCGGCGCGGACCGGTTTATCGATCAATCGGGCGCAGTGCATCAGGCGGACGCCTTCGCGGTTTTGAACGCAACATTCCGCAACGGCATCTCGATCAACGGTCTTGGACCGACGACCAGCGAGCTGCGCAACTACTCGCTTATCGATCCGTCGGCAAACGGAACGTCGTGCAGCGATCCGGCGCTGCCGCGTTCGTATTTTACCGGCTATCCTGATTATTTTTGCGGACGGACGGACACGTTCAACTTATTCGGCATTCCGCTCGGGTATTTGGACGGCACGCCGACGCCAATAGACGCGTCGGTAAATTTTGGACGCTTCGGCGCGGGAAGCGTGGGTCCGGGCGACAACGGTCAGGATTACGTTCATCTGTATACGCTTTCCACGTCCCGGCCGATAGGCCGGCTGCTCTCGCTCGGTTTGGAATACGACGGCACGTTCGAACGCAGCACGACGACGGGTGCTTTCGATTCGCAGTGGCTGCGCCGTATCTCTCTGGGCGCGCAGCTCGGCGGAGATTCAAACATCACGATATCGCTGCGCGGCATCAACGGACGCGGCGGCTTCGCCGTGCCGGGAACGAATCTTGCCGCGGCGTTTCATCGCCGGTTTCCCAGCGGCGAACTTTTCATAAACTATGGCACACCCGCGGCACCGTACACGATAAATCGTCTCATCGTGAAATATCTGTTCCGCGTTGGAGGCGACGCCGGCACGTAGAAATCATGTGACACGATCCGTCACGAAATTACAAAAAACCGTTATACGATATAACGGTTTTTTGTTATGCAAAAGTCGCATGAAACAAAAGTTGTAGGCGCGGTGTATTAGGCAGTGTAGAGTACGGATTGGAATTATGAAATCGCAAAAAGAAACGCCGAAAAACGACACCGCACGTCCCACGATCACGCTGCAAAGCGTCATGGTCACAGTTCCGGACAGCGCTTCGTTCAGCGGCTGGGGTCCGAAAGTCTCCGGCATCGGCAATGTGTTGAAAAACTGGAATTAATCCAGATTTAAAGTTTCATCCGCATGATCGTCATGTGAGATGAAAAATGGGTTACGCCGTCCTCCACCGGCACAACCCATTCGACTCCTTACCTCGTAGAGTGCAGCAAGACGGGTTGGCAGTGTCTCCACCACTGCCAACCCAAATTTTTGGCTTTCCCTTTATCCTAATCTTCGGGGCCCTTTGTACTCTAGGACCGGCTCCCGGAGCGCCGAAGGATGCCGAGCAAGCGGTTCGGCGGGGAGGCCATGCACGTGGCTGAAGCGAGGCTGACGGCGATCCGTCTTACGGCGATCATCACGGTTGCCGCGTTGTTGATGTTGTCCGCGCGGCCTGCTTTGGCTCAGAGCCAATTGGCATCGGTCCGCGTCACCGCGCTGCGCAGCGGAGGGACCCGCATCTTCCTCTCCGTCCTCGGAGGAATTCCGCGAGATTGGCATATCACCGGTTCGGGCAGCACCGAGGCCGTCATCGTTTTGCCGCATACCACGCCGGCGCCCTCGATGCGCAGTCTGGACTTTCCGGGCGCCAACGTCGTGAGCAGCGTAACGGTGACGCCATCCGGCGCCGAACTCGACGTAGCGCTGGAGTTGAGCGCGCCTGTTCGCGTAACCGGTAGCACGTCGGGACTCACGCTGCGAATCGATGCAGCAGCTCCTCCGCCCGCTGCGGCTGCGCCCGAGCCGCAAGCTTCGCAGCAAAGCAGCCCTTCGGGGGTCGGGACCGCACAGCAGTATGAAGTCGTTCCGCTCAAGTACGCCGACGTTAGTGAAGTCGCCGGCGTTCTGGTCGCGGGACAGCAAATTCCGCCGAACGATCAATTCCAGCCGCAGCCTTCCATCTTCAGTTTGCCGACGTCCGTGAACGGAACCGGGCCGTCGCAGCAGACGTCGTTTGCCAGCACTGCGGAGGCGCAGCCGTCCGCGCAAACGCTCAGCTTCGGCGAGCGCATCAACGACAACATCGCGATCGACCGTCGTTTGAATGCAATCATCCTCTCAGGGACGGCGCAAGATATTGCCGCACTCAAAGCGGTGATCGCGAAAATCGACGTGCCCCTCCCAAGCGTCATGCTCGAATGCGAAGTCGTCGAGCTTTCGCAGACCGCTGCACACGATTTAGGTCTGGATTTCACCGGTGGTCTGGGCGGACCCGTTGTATCCGGCGGCGTTTCTTTGCTGACGGGAAACACGCCGCAATTTCACGCGAACCTGGCGGCCAATCTGTTTGCTACGATCGCGCGCGGCGGCGGACAGATTCTCGCGACGCCGCGGGTGCTTGCCGTGAATGGAACGCCGGCGCAAATTCTAACCGGCGACGCGCTGCCGATCATCACGACGACGACGTTTCCGGGACCGCCCCTGGTGACCCAGCAAACGGTAACGTATATCGCTGTAGGCGTGAACTTGCAAATTCAGCCGCGCATTACGCAAGACGGCTTTGTCACCTCACATATCTATGCAGAAGTTTCGAGCGTGACGGCGTTCATTCCGACGCAGCAAGGCAACGTTCCGCAGATCAGTTTGCGGCAAACGAGTACGACGGCAACGGTTGCAGATGGGCAGGCATTCGCAGTCGGCGGCTTGCTCAAAGATGAAGAAATTGAGAACATGTCCCGCGTTCCCGGCCTCGGAAGTTTGCCGATCATCGGCGGCCTCTTCCGGGTGCGCCACGACACCGCGACAAAAACGAATCTTTTCATTTTCATAACGCCGCATATCATCGCTCGTACGGGAAGCTCCGTTTACGGCGTGCCGCAGGAGCAACTGCCCAAACCGCAAGTACCCGGCCCGTATCCGTCGAGGCAAACGCCGCCGCAAACGCCCTCACCATCGAGCGTTCCGTCGCCCTCGCCGTCCGGTATTCCGCATTAGCATCCAGCCGAGAATCAAACCGGGAAGAACGACCCACTACAAACGTCAAGAGGGTCGCTACAATTTAGGCCTCGGGGCGAATCAGGCGCGTGCAGCTGCAGACGGAGAAGATTGTATGAAAAGATTCAATCCGACGTTTCTTGTTGCTCTCGCGCTTGCAGCTTCGATGACGCTAACGGCAGTACGTCCGTCACTGGCAGTGCAAGCGTTTACGACGGTCACGTGCGCAACAACGACTGCGTGCGTGATCGGCACCAACACGAGTTCGGGGCCGGGCGTGCAAGGCACGAGTTCACTCGGCAAAGGTGTCGTCGGTCAAACCAAACGCAATAGCACGTCATCGACCAACGGCCAAGCCGGCGTGCTGGGTCAAGATCTATCCACGAGCGGGCTCAACGACACCGGCGTGAACGGCACGTCCGTTCGGGGCGTCGGCGTGCTCGGTTCGTCCTCATCGAACGCCGGCGTGTCGGGAATCTCGACGTCCGGGAGCGGCGTGCGCGGCACGTCGAGCTCGACATCGGGTGTTATCGGTACAACGAGCACCGGCACACAAGCGATCCTCGGACAAGCAGTAAGCACGATTGGCGTACGCGGCTTCACATCGAGCACCTCCGGCAGCGGCATTGGTGTTGAGGGTCAGAACTCGGCCGCCGGCGAGGGCGTGTTCGGACAATCGACCAACGGCATCGGCGTCGAAGGTGTTGCGCCGCATTCGTTTGGCGTCTTTGCGAGCGGTCAGTTCGGCGTCGAGGGCACCGATCTAAGCGCGAGCACGCACACGGGAACCGACATCTTCGGCAACGGCTTCGGCGCACAGCTGCTTCGTTTGAACAATCAACACGGCCAGGACGTTTTGACGACCTCCGATTTCGGCATCACCAACGCGTTTGCGATCACTGCAGGCAGCAGCGCCGTCGGCACGGGTGTTAACTCAAACGGCAGCTTTGCGGGTGTTCAGGGATCGGCCGCTGCGGCGACCGCTCGCGGCGTTCAAGGCAACAATACTAGCAACGCAGGCAGCACCGCCGTTTATGCCAATGGTTTCGGCGGACGCGAATTCGTCGGAAACGGTTCCAACGGCGCCGACAACTTCATCGTCGACAACTCGGGCAACGTGTTCGCGCACAGCTTCAGCGCGTCGTTAGCTGCAACGCAGCCTACAACGAACGGCGCACCGATTCAAACCTACTCACATGAAACGCGCTCACCTACCATCGAAGACTTCGGCGAAGCGACCCTTGCCGCAGGTCATGCATACGTGCGGCTGGATCCCGGTTTTGCCGGAGCGCTCGCGCGTGGAGTCCCGTACTTCGTGTTCATCACGCCGATGGGACCGACGCGCGGCTCGCTGTACGTTTCACAGCGGATGCCCTCGGGCTTCTACGTGCATGAAAGCGGTATCGGCGGTTCGACGGTGGCGTTCGACTACCGTATCGTCGGAAAACGGTATGTTGAAAACGCGCCGCGGCCGTTCGTAACGCTGCACGCGCAGAAGATCCCGCCGGTCATTCCGACGTTCCCGACGCATGCCAAAACGCGAACGGCGATTCCGCGATAGGACGGCCGTTCAGCTCAGATAAGGTTCGAATGGAGTAACCGGCTCGAGTATCCGGTTCATTTCATCGAAGATCGCCGGAACGATCCGAAGGTCGCCGGCCGCAGCGTTATCGTCGACGTGCTCGGGTTTCGTCGCGCCGACGATTACGCTGCTTACCGCAGGCTGGCGCAGACACCACGCCAGCGCGAGCTGCGAAAGCGTGCATCCCGCCTGCTGTGCGAGCGGCTTGAGGCTTTGCACGGCATCGAGCACCGGCTGCGTAAAATAGTCTTCCATCATTTCGGCGTTGACGCTCGCCGCACGCGTCCCTGCGGGCGGATGTTTTGAATCGGTGTATTTTCCGGTGAGAATGCCCATCGCCAGCGGCGACCACACGACGTTTCCGACACCGTACTGCGCCGACGTGGGAAGCACGCGTTGCTCGATGCGCCTCCAGAGCGCGCTGTATTGCGGCTGATTGCTGACCGGCACCGCCCAGCCGCGAGCCCGGCACAATGAGACTGCAGCTGCGATGTGATCGGCGTTCCATTCCGAAACGCCCCAATAGAGAATTTTCCCGGCGCGTACGAGATCGTTCATCATCTCGCACGTCTCTTCCAGCGGCGTCGTCACGTCGTAGCGGTGGCATTGGTACAGGTCGATGTACTCGACCTGTAAGCGGCGCAGCGAATGGTGGACCTGGTCGCGGATGTGTTTGCGTGAGAGCCCGCGTTCGTTCACGGATTCGCCGATCGGAAAATAGACTTTCGTGGCAAGCACGAGCGCATCGCGATTGAGTTCTTTGAGAACGGGCCCGAGGATCGTTTCCGCACCGCCGTGCGCGTAGACATTCGCCGTATCGATAAAGTTGATGCCGCGTTCCCACGCGCGCATGACGCACTTGCGGGTCACGTCGGCACCGACGTTGCCGCCGTAGGTAAGCCATGAACCCAGACCGATGACGGAAACCTTCAATCCTGAATGACCGAGAGCGCGGTATTGCACGGAAACTCCTAATCGACAAAGATTTCGATCGCGCGCGGCACGATTTCAAAGCTTGCGGGCGTCATGCCGGCGGGCTCGCCGTCTGCGGCGATGTGATGCGCGTGGCGCGTATGCACCGTAAACCTCGTTGAACGCCGCGTGCGCAGGCCCTCCCCGCTCGACGGATCGCGAGTGATAATCTTGCGGACGACGCGCAGCGCTTGCAGCCAGTTTCCTACTTCGACGCTGTAAAGGTCCAGCCAGCCGTCATCGATCGCTGCGCCTTCACGTACGAAGACGCCTCCGAACCGCGCGTTGTTCGCGACCGTCAGCTGCACCGTTCGAAACGTCTCGCGGGCTCCGTCGTATTGCAGCTCGACGCGAAAAGGGCGCGTTTGCGCAAGCGACTGCAGTGCCGTTGCGAGCACGCCAAGCGCGCCGAAATGGCGTTTCACCTCCGGCGTCTGGCGGCGGGCGATTCGCGTCGAAAGCCCGATGCTTGCCTCGTTGACGAAGTACACGCCGTTGACGCGTCCGACGTCAATGGTCCGTGTGCGGCGCCTTTGAATCACCGAGCATGCCGCGCGCGCATCGAGCGGAATCGAAAGCGTGCGCGCCAGATCGTTGAACGTTCCGAGCGGAACGATCCCGAGAGGGACGCCGCGGGCTAGGGCGAGCGGCACACTGGAGATGACGGTGCCGTCCCCGCCAGCGGCGATGACCGCGGCAACGCTGCCCGCATCGGGATCGCGCTCGCATTCTATGCCGCATTGCTCCAGGGTCCGGCACACCAGTTCGCCGTCGCGCAAACCGTGCCGGGATCTTTGGTTTAGGACAAGCAGCGCGCGCATGGAGAGCGTTTTTCCCGCTCGAGTTGAAAGTCCGCTCCAGAAGTTTTGCGCTAAGGGAGCGGAGGAATACGTATGCGTACTGCCCTCGCCGCGTTGCTCATCACGTTTGTCGCGGTACAAGCCTTGCCCGCAGACGCCCAGCAGAGCGTCCATCAGCGCTTGAGCAATCTGGCCGTACAGATGGTGTACACCATGGCGCAGCGGCATCCCATGACCGCGACCGCGCTCGGCATCAAAGGCTACGATGACGCGCTGGAATCGCCGACGCGTGGAGAGCGCGACGAGGATGTTCGCCTGCTGCACGGCTGGCAAAGACAGCTGCGCGCAATCGCACCGCCCGGAGCGGCGCTTTCGCTCGTCGATCGGGACGATGCGAAGCTGTTGCAAGCACAGCTCGCGCAACAGTTGAACGAGCTGGTCGTCTACCGCTCCGACGAAAAAGATTACTCCGCCGGCGCGCAGTCGATTGTCGGAGCGATCTTTACCCAGTTTCAGCACGTGCCGGCCGCCGGACAAGGCGGCGCAACGAATGCGGACGTTGCCAAAGCTTGGGGCGACATCGTCACGCGCCTTTCAAAATCTCCGGCATATATCGTTGCCGAACAGCGGCTCGTGACCCAGCCGGGGCATTTGCAAGGCATCGTGGGAAATCAGCAGCTCGCCGGCGTGCCGGATTTCTTCAACGGCCCGCTGACAAATGCGGCAAAGGCGCAGCTCTCGACAAGCGACTTCGCACGTTTTTTAAAAGCGCGCGACGCAGCGCTGCAAACGATCGCGCAAACGCAGCGCTATATTTCCGCGCACGTTGCGTCGTGGCCGGAGAATTACGCGATGGGGCGGCGCGCTTACGATGCGATGCTTCACGACGAGCAGCTGCTGCCCTATAACGCGCAAGACGTCGAGGCGTTCGCCGCCACCGAACTCGCTCATGGATGGGCCGAAGAGGCGTGGCTCGGTGCGCTCGCGCGGGAGCGCGGAACATCGTTTGGACCGCAGACGGGAGGCGGTCTTGCGCCAGGCGGACCGGCGCTCATCGACTACTACCGCGCGCGCATCGCCGAGCTCCGCAAGTATGTGATCGATCATAACGTCGTCACGGTGCCCGACTGGCTCGGTGAAATCAAAGTCACGGAGACCCCGTCGTTTCTGCAGCCCGTTTCACCCGGCGCTTCGATGAATCCGCCGCGTTTGTTTTCATCCGAAACGACCGGCTACTACTTCATCACGCCGCCGAAATCGCTCGCAGACGCCGCAAAGCGCCTGGACATGAACGAAGATTTCGATCGCGATCGCATTTGGTCCACGGGAGCGCACGAAGCGATGCCCGGACACTTCTTACAACTCTCGATCGCCAAACGTCATCCCGATTTCGTCCGGCGCATTCAGTCGAGCGGCGTGTTTGCCGAAGGGTGGGCGTTTTACGGCGAGGAGATGTTCGTTCGCCTGGGCATGTACGGCGACGATCTCGACGGCCGTCTGTACACTGCGCGCTGGGAACGCGTTCGCGGTGCGCGCGCGATCGTCGATCCGAAACTCGCGACCGGAGAGTGGACCTACCGGCAAGCCGCAGACTTTTTCGCACAGCAAACGGTTTTTACGAAAGAGCAGGCCGACGCAGCCGTCGCGGGTATCGCACTAGGCCCCGGATACGTTATCTCTTATACGGTCGGGCGTCTCCAATTAGAAAATTTGCTGGCGCAATACATGGCCCGCATGGGTGCTCGAGGCTCGCTTCACGATTTCCACGATCGCCTGCTTTCGTACGGCACGACGCCGTTTGCGATCGTCGCTCCGGAACTGCTCGCGGATCTCAACAAACCGGTGGAGCAAGTCCGCAAAGCCGCGAATTGGTAACGCTCCTACGGATGAATGTGCCGCGGTCCGTGATCGGAATGGAATCCGCGCACGGGTCGTTCTTTCGCGGAGCTGCGGCGCACACGCGACACCGTCGCAATCGCGCCGGACTTGCTCACGAACATCCCTTCGTCGAACACGCCGCTCATCGAGGGATCGGCGACCGCAACGAATGCCAGAGGACGCGATGGCGCGAACGTGCTTGCCATATAATCGCCGACCATCACTCCGTCCTGCGTTTGCGCGAGCCATCCTAAATTCATTGGGCCGGCAAGCGTTTGCGGCGCGCCCCACGTTGCGCCGCCGTCGCCGGATGAAATGAAATCGGCGAAGAGCTGACATGTGGAAGCCGTGCATCCGGCGACGGGATAGGAGTAGTAGGTCACCCCGATCTGCGCGCCGGCGCCGCTGGTGCCGGCCTTTATGCTGACGCCGGGGATAAAATGATCCGCGCTGCTCGTCACGTCATCGATCGGAATACGCGCGGGCGCGCTCCACGCGAGGCCGTCATTCGACGTGCTCATCACCAGATCGTTCGACCGGCAGCTGCTGCGAAAACGGCAATCTTGCCAGACGACGTAGACTTTGCCGCCGTCATCCGCCGCTGCGGAAATCAGCGGTAAGCTGCGCAGATTTCCGGCGATGAAATGATCGGCGATGTTTGCAACCGTCACCGCGCGCGACCACGTTGCGCCGCCGTCGTGCGAAGTGAACGCAAGCACGTTGATTGCGCCGCCATCGTCGATCGGCACGACGACGTTGCCATCCGGCTGCACGACGGGTTGTCCGCCGATACCGCCGGTGTCCGGATTCGGATGTCCGGGAGCGCTCCACGTTCGTCCGCCGTCCGTCGACACGCTCATCGAAATCGAGCCGGCACCGGAGAACGTATCCCACTCGACGTAACAGTGACCGTAGAACGGACTGCTTGCGCGATTATCGCACGCGATCCAATTCTTGTCGTTCGACGTTTGGTTTGCCGGCGTAACCGCAACCGGATTGCTCCACGTTACGCCGTCTTGCGATCGTGAAACGAGTACACCGGGCACGCCGGCGTTATTCGACAGGATCGGAAGAGAGCTGATAAGCCACGTGGCATGCGCCGCATCATACGCAACGGACGGATCGCTGATGCTGTCGTACGGCCCTGCGGGCAACGTATAATGCGTCACCGCCGGGAGCGTCCCGCTTTGCCAGGTTGACCCGCCGTCAATCGACGATGCGAAACCGATGTCCGACGATCCGGAGATGAAAAAGCGTCCGGTTTGAAACGCTGCGACGATCGTCATGCCGTTGATGGCGACGGAAGGCTCAACTTCGGTTGCGTGCTGGCTGCTTGAGTTCGTGAAAGGATCCGCGCTGATGCGCTGCACGTTCGCGAGCGGAGGCGCATTCGTCGGTGAGGGCGCCGGCGTCGGCGTTGCGGGGAGCGGTCCCGGCGTACCGCCGCCGCCTCCGCCACTGCAGGCGGCAAGTAAGATGACGGCAACGATCGGCGCCCTTTTCATTGGTTAATGATAACGCGAAGGGCTCGATTTGTGTGAGCACCTGTCCGCGACTTCAGTGTCCGGAGAAGGATGAATTGCCGATATCCTTTTGCATCACGCAATAATCGATCGATCCAAGGCCCGTGGGCGTATCCCATCCCGGCGCCGCCGAGCTCGGAATGCCGTTCGTCCCAATCAGTATGTCGTGAAAACCGCCGATCGGCGCCGTGGTGTCCGGAGGCAGAGCGGCGGTATCCGAACCCGGTTCTCCCGACGGCGTGCAGGCCGTCGATCCGAGCGGACATGGCTCATAGTGAGCGTACACGCCGTAATACACCGGAGCCGCAAATCCCAGCGCGTTGTTGAAATGCGTTTCGAGGCGTGCCCAAATGCCCATCGACATAGGTGAAGACAGACTCGTGCCGCCGATGCCGGTTTGCGCGCCGTTTACGAACACGTCCATGGGGCATCCGTTATTGTCCGCGCACATCGAAATGTCGGCGATTCCGCGAAAAGCGATCGAATTACACGCGGCGCAGATTCCGTTCGACTGCCAATACGGAGCGGACTCATATTTGCTGAAGCCGCCGCCCGTTCCAACCCATACGTGCTCGCCGTAATACGTGCCGGGCTGCGTCCCGGCCGCGTTGGTATCCAGCGTCGTGCCGCCCACAGCGACAACGTACGGCGATGCAGCGGGATAACAGACTTCAGGAACTCCGGTGTTCGGTACGCCTGTTGCAGCGATTACCGGGCATCCCTCGCCGTTATCTCCGGTGGAAGCAAACATCGTCATGCCTTGAGCTGCGGCTTGATTGAACTCTTCATCGTCGAGCGCCATCGCTCCATCAGCGTACGCAAGGCTCTCCGGCTCGCCGAATGACGAGTTGCCGGCTTGAGTGAGATTGTCGTTGACCCAGTGACTGTACATGAGCGCGACGTCGGAGTCGCTAAGCGACGTCGTATCGTAGACGTATAGATGTTTCACGCTTTGCGCGATGCCGCTCGAGATCTGCGTATCCAAGTCCCATTCGTCGACGCCGGAGGTGTCGACGCTGGACACACCCACCTGCCGCACGGAGTACGCCACCTTCGGCAGTCCCCAAAACGTTTCGGCGGTGCGCAAATCGGTAAGGACTTGGCTGACGTTGCCTTCGGCCATAACGGCGATCGACGTATTAGCGCCGGTGCAACTAGTAGCACATTGCTTTGAGCTCGCGTCGTACGCAGTTTGATATTGCGGCGGTCCGTATTCACCGCTCTCGCAAACGCCGTTCACTACCGCAAAGCACGGCGGAGGCGTTCCGGCAGCGGTCGCAGCTGCAGTTGCCGTCGATGCGGCTGCAGGCATCATCATGCGAAACCGGTCGGCCTTTACCATGTGCGTTTTCATCTGATAAGCGTTGTTCAGGCCGAGCACGGCTACGATAAGTCCGTGAAATTGCGAAGGAACGAGTGCGGGTGTGACGTTGCCGTAGACGAGTTTGCCGCTTGAATTCGCCGCGCGAATCGACGTGTGGAACGCGGTTCCGACGTGTGATGCGCTGCCCGTCGCGCTGACGATCAAATGATTTGGCTCGATAACGACGTTTGTCAGGCCTTGCCGCCGAAGATACGAAGCCACAGCCTCGGCTTGAGCGGCCGTGGGATTGAACATCGAGGTGAATTGCGATGGCGTCAGCCACGCGTGAAACGCGGGACCACCCGGCGTGTAAAGGCGCCGAACGGCATCACGCGCGCCGGCCGGATCCTTCATGCTGAGGCCGACGACGACGTGCAGCGGCACGGACTCCGGAAGCGCGGCCGCTGTCGACGTCTTGGCGGTTCCCGAATTACCGATTGAGAGCGCGCCGGTCGCCGTCGCCGCCCAACCTTGCGGAACATTCGAGGCGGAGATACTCTGAGAAGCGCTTGCCGAGGTAGGCATTTCTGCGGTCGGCGGAATCGCCGACGTGCCGCTTTTTGCACACGACGCGGTCAAGAGTGCGACGGCCGCTGCGCCGGCGGCGAAGAACAACTTGTTCATTACAGGTTCTCCCAAAAAATAATTCACGACCCCACATCAGCGTAGGGCCGCGTTAGAAGCGATGGGATACCTGAAACTAGGTAGGGGTGCCGCCGTTAGGCGCCGACACGACGGCAAGAAAGAACCCGAAAAATGCCCGGAAAGGGACTCGAACCCCCACGGCCTTGCGGCCACTGGTACCTGAAACCAGCGCGTCTACCAATTCCGCCATCCGGGCCTGGGCATGAAGCGCGACCGAGCCCGATTCGCGTCCGGCCCCCTCAGCCCTCTTGTGAAACCCAAGCGGGACGTAAAGGGTTGGTGGTGGCGCCATGTCTGCTCCCTTACGGCTGGTCACCGGTTCGGCGGTGCCGCCTCTTGACGCGTACTCTGAGGCGGTTACCCACGCTGCCGAGACCGTCAGTCCGTCCGTCGTTTCAATAGAAGTCCGCACCGGACGCCGCGGCGGCAACGGTTCCGGATTCATCTTCACTCCCGACGGCTTCGTGCTCACGAATAGCCACGTCGTGCGCGGCGCGGAGCGCATTTCGGTCTCGCTTCTGGATGGCCGGGAAATGGCGGCGACGCTGGTCGGCGAGGACGAGCACACGGACCTGGCCGTGGTGCGCATCGACGCGCCCGACCTCGTCCCGGCGCAGCTCGGCGACTCGTCGCGGCTTCGTCCCGGACAGCTGGTCGTCGCAGTCGGAAATCCGTACGGCCTGCAGTACACCGTCACCGCCGGCGTCGTGAGCGCGCTTGGGCGTTCGCTGCGCGCCCAGTCGGGACGGCTCATCGACAACGTGATTCAAACCGACGCAGCGCTCAATCCGGGTAACTCCGGCGGACCGCTCGTTACGGCCGACGGCGCGGTCGCCGGAGTAAACACCGCCGTGTTTCCGGGCCAAGGCATTTGCTTTGCGATCGCCGTGAATACGGCAAAGCATATCGGTGTGGTTCTGATGCGGGACGGGCGCGTAAAGCGCGGCTACCTCGGCGTTGCGGGACAAGATATCGAGATTCCGCGCCGGCTCGTTCGCTTGCACGAACTCGCAGATTCGCGCGGCGTTCTCATTATGTCGGTCGAGCCGGGCAGCCCGGCCGATACTGCCGGTCTGCGCGAAGGCGACGTGCTCGTGGCGTTCGAAGACGAACCCGTGCGCGGCATCGACGATTTACACCGCCGGCTCACGATGATCGATTTGCGCCGCAGCTATCGATTGACGGTCGTTCGTAAAAGCGAACGTTTGCAGCCGTTCGTTTTACCGATCGAAGCCGCATGATTAGAAGGGAAAACGCCCGGAGCCAAAGGCGGTGCCGCAAGTACGGAGACGGGCGTTAACCGCATGATCAAACGGCTCATCCCGATTCTCGGCATCACGTTCATCGATATCCTCGGGTTCAGCATGCTGATTCCGCTGCTGCCGTATTACGTGACGCATTTTCACGCCGCACCGGTGGTCGTCGGGGCGCTCTTTTCCGTTTTCTCGTTTTGCCAATTAGTTTCGGGTCCGTTTTGGGGAAATTTCTCCGACCGCATCGGCCGCAAAGGCGTGCTGATTATCAGCCAAATCGGCGCAACGATCGGCTGGGCGATGCTCGGGTGGGCCCCCAATGTGTTTTGGGTCTTTGCCGCGCGCATTCTGGAAGGCGTCTCCGGCGGAAACATCGGCGTTACGCAAGCGTACGTCGCCGATCTGGTCGAACCCAAGGAACGCGCGCGCGCCTTCGGATACATCGGTGCGACGTTTGCCTTCGCATTTACATTCGGTCCCGCGATCGCGGGCACGCTGGAACCCAAATTCGGTTATTCGGTTCCGCTCTACGTTGCGGCGGCGCTGCAGTTCATTACGCTGATCGTCACCATCGTCGTCCTTCCGGAATCGCGGAGCAAGAGCGAGCAGTCCGGGACCATCGGACCGAGTGAAATTTTCCGCACGTTCCGTAATCCGCGCCTTGCGCCCAAACTTTGGCAAAAGCTTGCGCTCTCGCTTACGCTGTACGGCTGGTTCGGCGTATACGCGCTGTATCTAGCGCATCAAATGCATTTCACGTTCACGCAAACGGCATATTTCTTTGCCGCATTTTCAATCGTCAATGCATTCGTCAATGCGGTTGTCGTCGGGCGTGCATCGGACCGGCTTGGAGACCGGCTGATGTCGACGATCGGCATCGGTGCGCTGGTGGTCGGACTCGCGTTTGTGCCGGTCGTTCACACGTTGTGGGCATTGCTGTGCGTGATGGTGTTCTTCAGCCTGGGCATGGCCTTCGGAAATACCGGTTTGACCGCACTGATCAGCGCATCCGCCGACGGCCGCCGTCAAGGTACCGTGCTCGGCGTCACGTCGTCGCTGGACTCGTTTGCGGGCATCGTAGCTCCGCCTGTTTCAACGGCGTTTTTAGGCGCGCTCGGCTCCGCCTGGGCCGGCGTGTGGTCTTTGGTCTTTGCGATAATCGCTTTCGCCATGGGCCTGCAAAGCGGAAGACGCGATGCACTCGGCAGCGCGTCTTCAGATGCAGTTTCAGCGGCCGATTAGCGCGGTGCGCTAAGCGCTCTTCTTTTTGCGGCGTCCGCCGGAAGCTGACGGCGTTGCGCGATGCGCGGCGCGTTTCGGCGCGGATGCGCGCTGCTTTTTGCTTTCTTCCAAGCTTTGCTGCAGCACGTCCATGAGGTTGACGACTTTCGCGCGTGCCGGCGCCTTCTTCGGACGCGGTACTTCCTTGCCGGCTGCACGTGCTTCGATCATCGCCATCATCTCGTCGTGGTAGCGGTTCGTGTACTTCTCCGGCTCGAACTCGTCGACGCTCATCGAATCAATCAGCATCTTCGCCATTTTCATCTCGGCCTCCGGCAGTTTGATCTCCTTGGGGAATTCGAGATCTTCTTGCTCCACCAGCTCGTCCGCCCAGTGCATGAGTTCGAGCACCAGCGCGTCGCCGTTCGGTTTTACCGCTGCTATCGACTCTTTCGTGCGGATGACGACGCGCGCGATCGCGACTTTGCCGGCTTTCTCTAATGCTTCTCGCAAAAGCGCGTACGCGTGGCGTCCTTGTTTGGTCGGCTCGAGATAATACGGTTTATCGAAGTACATCGGATTGATTTTCTCGAGATCGACGAACTCCATGATGTCGACGCTTTGCGTCGCCTCGGGATTGACTTTCTTGAAGTCGTCGTCGGTCAGGATAACGTACTCGCCTTTTTCGTATTCGTACCCTTTGACGATCTCGTCCCATGGAACGGGTTTGCCGTCGACCGAGCAGATGCGCTCGTACTTGATGCGCCCCTCGTCTTTGGCGTGCAGCATATTGAACGAGAGATCGTTCGTGCGCACCGCGGTGAACAGTTTTACGGGGATCGTCACCAGCCCGAAGTTAATCGACCCCGACCATATCGCATGAGCCATGAGTGTTCGTTTCTCTCCCTTGAGGCATCCGAGAGCCCGAGTGCCTATTATACCCGATGCTGCTCGCTTGGCTAGCTCGTCCAAGCTTTCTGCGCTTTGCGCAGGGCGGGCTCCAGTTTCGCCTCTTTCCAGCCGCGTCCGGCCCACAAATCGCCTACGGCATCCAGGCGTTTGCGCGCGTTCTTCATCGTCCACTGCGCGATAACGCCCTCGGGCCGGGCGCGCTTCTTTGTCAAATCCTCGACCTCCGACCAGTCCAGCGGCATTGAAACCGGCGCCTTGTCGCGCGCACGAACGACGTACGGCGGTACCACGGTCTTGCCGCGGCCAACCTGGACGTAATCCAAGTACACCGCGGTTTTGGGCCGTTTTGAAACCGTGCGCTCCAGCGTCGTCAGTTCCGGCAACCGGCTTGCGACGTGCCTGGCCGTAATCTCCGCGAACTGCCGTACCGTGTCGTAGTCGTAGCCGGTTTTGAGCGGAATCACCACGTGCAAGCCTGATCCGCCGGAGGTTTTCACCAGCGCCGGCAGACCGATTTCGCCCAGCACGTCCCGAAACGTAAGCGCGACCGTCGCGAGCGTTTTCATCGTCGTCTGCTCGCACGTGTCCAGATCGAACAGCGCGTAATCCGGCAAATCCGTCGTCGGCACGTGTGAATACCAGGTATGCAGCACGATCGATGCGAGGTTCGCACACCACGTGAGCGTTGCTTCGTCGTTGCATAGCATGTACGCGACCTTGCGCGATTGCTGATCTGCGGCAAGCGATACCGTCGGAATCCATTCCGGTTTGAACTTCGGTGCCTGCTTTTCAAAAAAGAACTGATGATCGATGCCGTCGGGCCACCGCTGCAGCGTGAGCGGCCGATCTTCCAGATGCGGTACCAGCCACTTTGCGACGCTGCGGTAATACGCGATCAGATCGCCTTTCGTGTAACCGTCGCGCGGCCATAACACCTTGTCGACGTTTGAAAGATTGATCGTGCGGCCATCGACGATTATCTCTTCTTTGGTTCGCGCCATCAAGCGACCTCATCGGTGTCGATGGGCCGCTCGCGCACGCACTCTTTCGGTTTCTTATCCTCTCGCAATCCGAGAAACGCCGGCTGACGCATATACCCGTCGCGCGTCCATTCGGTAAACCGGATCTCCGCGACCATCTTGGGTTCGACCCAGTGCGGGCGCGTATTCGCCTCAACTTTATTGACGAAGGGCGATTCTTTACGCTCGATCTTTTTGAGCTGCTTGGTGAGTTCGCCGAGCAACTTCGTATTGAAGCCGGTTCCGGCATGGCCGACGTAATAGAGTTTGCCGCGATCGTACAGCCCGAGCAGCAGCGATCCGAAACCCGTCCGGCTTCCGCGCGGTTCGGTAAACCCGCCGATGACGCATTCTTGTTCGAGCTGCGCTTTAATTTTCACCCAGTCGCGCGTCCGGCGCTCTTGATACACCGAATCGCGCCGCTTTCCGATGATGCCCTCGAGGTGTTTGTGCTCCGCCTGACTGAATAAGGCGCATCCGTTTCCAATGACATGTTTGGAGTAAAGCACGAGTTCGTCATCCGCGATCGAGCGCTGCAGAATGGCTTTGCGCTCTTCCAGCGGCGTCTTGCGCAGATCTTTTCCGTCCGCGTAGAGAATGTCGAAGGCAACGAAATTGAGCGCCGCGGTTTTCTTCGCGCGGCTCCCGGAGCGCGAGCTCGTAAGCGATTCCTGCAGACGCTGAAACGACGAGCGCCCTTGCGAATCGAGACTGACGATTTCGCCGTCGACGACGATCGGCAGCGTCGTCCACGCGCCTTCCAAGGCTTCCATCTCGGGAAATTTCTTCAGGAAATCCAGGCCGTTGCGCGACACAAGCGTCATGCGCCCGTCCTCATGCACGGTGCAGATCGCGCGATAGCCGTCCCACTTGATTTCGAAAAGCCACTCGGCGTCGTCGAACGGTTCGTCGACAAGCGTCGCGAGCATCGGCGTTTTAACGTGGGGTACGGGATCCCGCCTTGCGCGGGCCGTTACTTTTTTTGCGGCGGCCCGCTGTGCCGATGCCGACTTCTTGCTCGAGATCCAATGCGGCGCTTTCGGATCTTCGGCGTACGATTCAACCGTACGGCCCGTCTTCACCGATTTATTGTCCTTTGCGACGTCGTAGTCCGGATCGACGTACTCGTCGTGATCTTTGATCAGCAGCCAAGGATCGCCGCTTTCGCCCCCGCGCCCCTTGATGCGCACGAGCGTGAATTCACCATGCATTTTCTTACCGAACATGATGAACTTGATCTTGCCTTTGCCGATCTCTTCGGCCGCATCGGTTCCTTCAGCGAGCTTGTAGGTGCCCTCGTCCCAAACGATGACCTCGCCGGCGCCGTAATTGCCTTTCGGGATGATGCCTTCGAACGTGCGGTAATCCATCGGATGATCCTCGACGTGCATAGCCAGCCGCCGCTCTTTGGGATCGAACGATGGACCCTTTGGAATCGCCCACGATTTAAGGACGCCGTCCGCTTCTAAACGGAAGTCGTAGTGCAGACGCGTGGCGCGATGCTTCTGAATGACGAAGCGTAACCGCCCGCGCGTGGTCTTGCGCTCACCGCGCGGCTCCGGCGTCTCCCTGAAATCGCGTTTTTGATGATAACGTTGGAGCGAGCCGGGCTCTTTGGATGCGCGGCTCGCTCCGCTTTTTCGTGCCGGCATTCTGCCGTCAGTATACTACTGCGTCGCTATAAGCGTGCCCCACGGCCGGTCAGCAGGTTCACAATCAGCAGAATAACGGCGATGACGATCACGATGTGAATGATCGCTCCCAGATGCCAGACCATGAAGCCTAGAAGCCAGAAGATGAACAAGATCACAATGATCGCCCAAAGCAGACCAGCCATGCGTTAGTGTCCTCCTCCTCCGCCGGTGTGCGAAGTGCTGGAACTCGAGTTTGTCGTCGTCGACGTTCCGGTCGTGCCGCTCGAAGTCGACCACGGATGCCAGACGAAGACGGCAATAAGGATAGCTATCAATACGATAATTGTGATGCCGAGCGCCGCCGCGCCGCCACCTGAACTATCGTTGACTACAACCGGGCCGTCAGCCATTCGGGTACTTACTCCTTTCGGTGTAATGCCCCGGGGTTATACCCAGGGGCGGCAAGCGCCAACACTCGCACGGCGAAAGCGCGCTCGAATGTGGACGGCCTTGGGGTTGGCATTATCGGCTTTCACGGCAGCTTTTGCGGTGGTGCGCGCCCGGCAAAAACGCGCGAACTATTACGCCGCGGAGGTCTACGGCATGACGCCCGCTACGCACCGCCGGTATGCCGCCGTAAGTCTTCTATTCGCGTTCGCCTTCATCGCGGCGTTCTTTTCGCCCGCGATACCGACAGTGCCGCTGCTTGCTGCATACGTGCTCCTTGCGATTTTTTATTTCTCATCGTTCGCCCGCGGGTTTTCCGACGAACCGTAGAAGCACGCACTGATGGCGACGCAGTCCGGCGTTTTTCATTTTTCACCGCGGCCGAACCGTGCGGGCGAAATTCATTGGCGTGAGTGGGATGATAGCGCGTTCGCGCACGCGCGCGAGCAGGATAAGCCGATTCTGCTTGCGATTTCCGCGGTGTGGTGCCATTGGTGCCACGTCATGGACGAAACGTCGTACTCGGATCCGTCGATCATCGAGGTGATTAACGAGCGATACGTGCCGGTGCGCGTGGACAACGATCGCCGGCCCGACGTGAACGCGCGCTATAACCAGGGCGGCTGGCCGAGCACCGCATTTCTCACGCCCGACGGCTCGCTGCTTGCCGGAGCGACATATCTGCCTCCCGAGCAGATGCGCTCGGCGCTCGAGCAAGTCGCGCAGTTTTACAAAACCAATCGTGAGGAGATCGACCGGCGATCTGCCGATATTCGTTCGCGCCTTGCCCATCACCAGACGCCGGACACGGAGGAGCTTCGCGAAGACGCGGTCGCGCGCGTCCTCGGATACGTTGAGGAAAACTACGATCCCGAATACGGCGGATTCGGAACGGCGCCGAAGTTCCCGATGGTCGACGTCTTGGAACTGCTGCTGCAAGAGTATCGCGCGAGCGGCGAACAGCGCTGGTACGACATGCTTGCGCACACGTTCCTCGGCATGTCGGACAGCGGCATGTACGATCACGTCGAAGGCGGCTTTTTCCGGTATTCGACGACCCGCGATTGGTCGATTCCGCATTTCGAGAAGATGACCGAAGACCACGCAGGTTTGCTGCGCGTGCTCGCGGCACTCACGCGCTTGACGCGCAACGAACGGTTTCGCTCGACGCTCATTTCCGCAGTGAGTTACGTGCGCGCGGTGCTTCGCGATCCGAAGACGCAGCTGTTTGCGGGCAGCCAGGACGCAGACGAAGAGTACTACGCTTTGCCGCTGGAGGAGCGGCGCGAGCGGACGGCGCCGTACGTAGACCGCACCTCGTATTCGAACTGGACTGCAGCTATGGCAGGAGCGTTCTTTTGCGTCGCTGAGGCGCTTGACGACGATCGTATCGCAGCAGAAGGCGAAGCCACGCTCGACGCGCTGAACGAGCGCATGCGCGATGCCGATGGATTGCTGTTTCATTTCATTGAGCCGGGCGGCACTGCGCAAGTTCGCGGCCTGCTGACCGATCAGGCCGCATATCTGCGCGCGCTGCTGGACGCGCACGAGTTCGGCGGCGGCGCACGTTTCTTGCAGCGCGCGCGGCACCTTGCGCACGCAATTGAAACCACCTTCAGCGCGCAGGACGGCGGCTTCTACGATCATGCCGGAATGGAAAATTCGCTCGGCAACCTCACGATGCGCGACCGGCCGATGCCGGATAATGCGCTGCTTGCGGAATCATTTCTGCGGCTCGCCGTGCTCGAAGAAGAGCCGCGCTACCGCGAGCTCGCGCGCCGCGCGCTTGCGCTGTACGCAAAGACATACGAACGAGCCGGCATGTTCGCAGCGCCGTACGCGCGGGCGCTGCGGCGCTATCTCGCGTCGCCGCCGTCCGTCGTGCTCGTCGGCTCGGGCGAGGAAACCGCGCAGCTGCGCGAGGCGGCGCACAATCTCCCTGAAGCCCTGCTGGTTGTCGGAACCATCGATCCGGCGGATGATGCGATGCTGGCCAAACGCGGTTTCGATCCGCAGCTTCACCCCGTTGCGTACGTTTGCCGCGAGCATACGTGCGCCGCGCCCGCGCTTACGGCCGCCGATTTGCGCGGCGCGTACGAGGCTCTGGCGCGCTAGTTCCCCTGCCGCACGATCACGTTCCAATACCAAACGCCGTACAGATTGGCGATGCATGAATACGCGATCAGCGCTTTCGGCCAGATCGGGAAACGATCGCGCGCGGCGAACAGCATCAGCACGAAAAGAAACGGAATAAAGTCGAGCGCATGGCGCATCCCGTACTGCGCAAAGCCGTTGACGTAATACAAGAAATTCGGAACGGCCGTCACGACTGCGGCCGCCCAGAACGCGGCAACGATCGGAAGCGGCCGCCGTGCCCACAGCGCATAGATAAGCGCCGGGCTCGTCCACGTGAGCGCGACGCCGGAGAACGACGGTCGGATCCACGGAAACGCGCTTGAAAAATCCGGCAGCTGCTGGAAGAACGACCAAAATTCGTACGGGAAATACTGCAGACGAAACGGCGAGCCCGCAGGCATGCCGGCTTGATCCTGATGATACCAGGTCGTATAGCCGATGTCGCCGACGGTTCCCCAGCGAGACTCGTTGTACAGAACCCATAGCGCTGCGGCCGCGGCAATAACGCCGCCGAAACCGGCCCAGGAAACCGGTTTCCGATCCGCATCGCGCGCGAGCAAAAATGCATACACCGGAATCGCAAGCACAAGCGTAAACCGCGATTCCGCGGCGCAGATTGCCCACAGCGCGATCAACCACGCTCGCCGTTTGCCGAACAGTTCGACGAGTGCGAGCATCGTAAAGCACACCGCGCTAACGTGCGCGATGAACCACACGTCGCCGAGCATCGCACACCACAGCACATCGGTGCCGGCCAGCAAAAACACGCACAGCCAAACGTTCGTCGATATAGCAACGCCGAGGCGCTCTCCGAGTTCCCACGCCGCACCGAGCGCAACTCCGGCGAGAACGGCGGCGACGATCGTCTGATTTGCGGCGGTGCCGGCGACGGCAACCCAAGGCAGGAGCAAGACCGCGGGCAGCGGTCCTTCGATGACGTAATGCCGGCCGTTATACGCTAGTGCATCGATGTATGGGCCCGGCCATGTAATCCACGTGTGTCCGTGCAAGAATGCGTCTGCGAGCAAGACGTAGTTGTTGTACGGCGTCGAACGAAAGTGCGATGCGACGAGCGTAACGATGAACGCGGCGAGGGCGGCGACCGCACTACGCGATAGAGATCCGGAGAACCGGGAATCTTCACGGTCCGGTATCCCGGCACTTGTCCGAACAGAATTGCCACCACGTAAACCGGACGCGTGCGCATCCATACCGGCACGTGCGCCGCGTCGTCCGCTAACCACGCCGATTCGACGATGCGATCGTCCAGACGGTGTTCGACGTACGCGCCGTACGCAAGCGGCGTTGCGAAAAGCCACGGAGAGATAAGAACCGCATTTCGCGGCGTGTTCTTGACGACGGTAGATATTACCGCCTCCGCTCCCTTGTCGCTCCGCTGCTCGAACGTCTGGCGGTTGACCACCAAAAGCGCGATTGCCAGCGCTGCCGGAAGGATGCGCGCCGCAAGCTTTAACGGCGGGAGCGCCTGTGCAACCGACGATGCGCCGTACGCAGCGAAAACAGCGAGGACCGCAAAACCGATCAATTCGTAACGCCGCGTATCCGCCTCGATCGTATACGCAAGGGCAAATGCGGTTGGGATTGCATACGCGGCGAAAAGCCCACACGTTAATACGCGATCGCGGCGCCATAGCGCGTAAAGGCCGCCGAATGCGAGAAGCACGCCGAAGGGCGTAAGTTCGCCCAAGAGCGTCGTTACATACTCCGGGCCGCGGCTCGCGTACGTCTGCGGTGAAATCATTGCGGCTAGCGTGCCGCCGGCTGAAAACTCCGTGCCGCTCACTTCTTTAACGAAGCCGTCCCACGATGAGGGATGGTTGTTGTCCCAAAATGCACGGCCGGGCGGCAACCCCAGACTTCGCGTCGGATCTAAGGCAGCCGCGGTAACCGCTGCGCTGCGCGCAGGTAAATATGCGTACCACGCGATGCCGAACAACAACGCGCATACTGCAAGACAAAAGCCGCGCAGCGTCACTGTGCGCACGCGCGCGATAAAAAGAATCAGTAATGCCGGCAAAAGCAATGCAACGATTGGATGCGTCGCGATACCCAAGCCCCATGCCAGCGCTCCGCCGATGAGGGCGCGCTGCTCGCTTGTGCGATACCAGCGGATCGCCGCGTACAACGTCGCAACGGCAAAGAAGACTGCCAGCGCGTGCACCTCGGCGCGCGTTCCACGCGTCCACGCCACGTACCCGAAAGCAAAGAGCCATGAGGCCGCCGCCGCGGTCCATACGTCCGCGTCGATCAGCACCACAATGCGCGAGACGAGCCACGCCGCAGCGCTCATCGCGAGCGCGCTAAAGAGCACGATCCGCCACGCCACCGAACCAAGTGCAAAGGCGTGCGCGAAAATTCCGGCAAGGATGGTAAATGCGGGAAAACCGGTCGCGTGCATGATGCCGAAGATCCACGGAACGACCTGCGTTTCGCCCGTATCCCAGTACGCGATTGCGCCGTCGAGCGAGGCGAAGTACACCGCAAAGGGAACAAGCCACGCGAGCCATCCGGCCGAGCGCCCCAGCGCGCGTGAAACGCTTAGAAGTTCGGAAGAACCGGCTTCGGCAGCGGTTTGGGTGCTTGAAATGTCGATTTCGGCAGACTCGCTGGGAATTGATACGCACTAAAAGTAATGCGCTCGCGCGCGGGTTTCCCGTTGATCTTCGCTTCGACGCTGGCCGAGGACGGAACCCAATACTTTCCGGCCTTAACGAACGCGACCGCGCCCGCGCCTCGAAGCGGGCCGCCGGCGTGAAAGTGGATGAGTGAGGGCAGAAACGTCCGGCCGTCGATCGTCATCGTATCGACGATGAATCCGGTTGCCGCGCCGAGCGGCACCGCGCGATAGGTGTACGAAGTCGTGTTGCCCGCGCGCGAAGAGCGTTCGAAAAGAAACGCGTACTGCGTGAGCCGCGGAGCCAGATTATCGAGCGTGTACCGGTTGCGATAGCGCGCAATGCGAATGGTTTTTTGACGCACGCCGTCGACCATCAGCGTTTCGTCGCGCACGAGCTCGCCGCTGCGGTAGATCCGGTGCGTCTGTTCGATGTCGCGCGGGCCGAGCTGCGAGACGGTGTACGAGAAGACGAGCACCTTCGGACCTTCTTCGCGCAGCAAACGCGCGGAGTATCGATCCAGCACGATTTGCGAATCAAGCGGAGCAGCGCCCAGCGCGCCGGCGATCACCAGCGCGAGCGCAAGCGCGCGTCTCACGCGTGCAACACTGCTTTGCGCATCGCGGCAACCGCTTCTGGTGCGCCTTGCGGCTTCTTTCCACCGCCTTGCGCCTGCGCAGGTTGTCCCCCGCCGCGTCCGTCTACCAGCGGCGCGGCAAGCTTGACAAGATTGCCCGCGTGCACGCCCGCTTTCACCATGTCGTCGCTCGCGCTCACGAGCAGGCTCACCGTCCCGTCATCAACGCCGGCAAGCGCAATAACGCCGCTGCGCAGCCGCTGGCGGATCGCGCTGCTCAAATGACGCAGCGCTTCTGCGTTTGCTTCTTGCACGACGGCGCCGACAAATGTTTTATCGCCGGCGCGCTCCGCAGATTCGACATACGTCTGCGCATCGGCCGCGGCAAGCCGTGCTTTGAGGTCGCCCACGACGTTCTGCAAATCTTTGACGTCGCGCTGCAGCTTTATAATACGCTCACCAAGTTCGTCCGGCGTGGTCGCAAGCGATGCGGCCAGTTCGCCGACGAGTTCCTGCTGACGCTGAGCGTACTCTTCGGCGGCGCGCGAGACGCACGATTCAATTCGCCGGATGCCGGAACCGATAGAGAATTCGCTCAAAATGACGAACATGCCGAGTTCGCCGGTGGAGTGCGAATGCGTGCCTCCGCAGAATTCGACCGACGGGCCCGCTCTCACGACGCGTACGCGCTCGCCGTATTTCTCACCGAACATCATCACGGCGCCGCTGGCCCTGGCTTCTTCAAGCGGCAGCACGCGCGTCTCCAGCGGCGTGTCGTCGCGGATCATTTCGTTGACGCGCCGCGAAATCTCGCGCTTCTGCTGCGGGGTCAGCGCACCGCCCGGCGAACGAAAATCGAAACGCATTCGATCGATGCCGACCCACGATCCGGCTTGCGAGGTTTCGTCACCGAGCACGTCTTTGAGCGCGCGGTGCAGCAAGTGCGCCGACGTATGGTGGCGCCGGATCTCGCGGCGCCATTCGGGATAAACCTGCGTGTGCAGCAATTCGCCGACGTGAATGGAGCCGCGCACCATCTTGCCGTAATGCACGATGGCCTCGCCCTGCATCTGCGTGTCGGAGACGTCAAACTGCGCCTCACCGAACGTAAGCGTACCGCGATCGCCGATTTGTCCACCCTTTTCAGCGTAGAACGACGTGCGATCCAGGATGATCTGCGCTTCCTCGTTCTGCTGCGCCGCTTGCGTAAGTTCGTTGTTTTTTAGGATCGCGACGACCGTGCCGTCCGCTTCGAGTCCTTCGTAGCCGAGAAACTCGCTCTTGGTTGCGGGAAGTTCGGCAAGCGTTACGACGGCGCGCTTTGCCGCGGCATCGCGCCTTGCGCGATCGCGCTGTTCTTTCATCGCGGCTTCGAAGCCGGCGTGGTCGATCGCGATCCCCCGCTCCGCCGCGATCTCGCGCGTGAGTTCGACCGGAAAGCCGTACGTGTCGTGCAGCACAAAGACGTCCTCACCATAAAGCGTTTGGCCTTCCTGCAGCGCCGAAAGATGCGCGTCGAGCATATTCATTCCGCGTTCCAGGGTTCGATCGAAGGTTTGCTCTTCAAGGCGCAGCGCGTTTTGGATACGCGTCACGTTGGTGCGCAGTTCCGCATATCCGGATTCAAGCGACTTCACCACCGCCGGAACGAGATCAGTCAAAAACCCGTTCGGATAACCGAGGAGACGCCCGTTGCGGATCGCGCGGCGAATGAGGAAACGCAGCACGTACCCGCGATCGGTGTTGCTCGGGTACACACCGTCGTTAATGAGGAACGTTACTGCCCGCGCGTGATCCGCGATGATGTTTCGCCGTTCCAGTTGAGCGCTCGCGGAAAGGGACGTCTGGCCGACGGGCGGCTGCGCATCGATCAGATCCGTAAACAGGTCGGTTTCGTACATCGAAACCTTGCCGTTCACGACCGCGAGCATGCGCTCGAGTCCGGCGCCCGTATCGATCTGCTTACGGGGCAATTCTTCCAACTTGCCGTCGCTGCCGCGGTTGTACTGTTGAAAGACGACGTTCCAAATTTCGACGAAGCGGTTGCCTTTGTTCGGCCCGTCATCGTCGGGGCTCAGCGAGTTTTGCGCGCCCGTGTCGTAAAAGATCTCCGTACACGGTCCGCACGGTCCCGTCGGGCCCATCGTCCAAAAATTGTCTTCGTCGAAACGCGAGATGCGCTCGGGTGAAACGCCGATCTCCTTACGCCAAATCGTCTCGGCTTCGTCGTCGGAGACGTGCACCGTCACCGCAAGGCGCGCCGGATCCAGATTAAGAGCCTGCGTCACGAAATCCCATGCATAGCGGATCGCTTCGCTCTTGTAATAACCGCCGAAGCTGAAGTTGCCGAGCATCTCTAGGAACGTGCCGTGGCGTCCGGTGCGGCCGACGTTTTCGATGTCGCTCTTCGCGCCGGCAACGCGCAAGCAGCGCTGGACCGTCACGACGTTTTCGGCGGGAGGCGGCTCATCGCCCAAAAATGCCGGCACGAACTGCTCCATGCCGGCGATCGTGAACAGCGTGGTGGACATCGCATCCGGGATCAGCGATGCCGAGGGCACGTGCCTGTGCCCCCTAGATTTAAAAAACTCGACGAAGGCCGAGCGGAGTTCCTGGCTTCTCATGGGATGCGGGTGTACTTGGCCGGAGCGCGCTGAAATGCCCGCTTGCTACGGCCGCTTACTCTTGCAAAACGTGCCGCAGCTTCTCGAGCGCCTTTTGCTGCAAGCGAGAGACGTGCATTTGCGAGACGTTTAGGCGTTTGGCGATCTCCGTCTGCGAGACGCTCTCGTAAAAGCGCAAGTACAGGATTACGCGCTCGCGGCCGGTCAGCACTTCGAAGGCCCGCTCCAGATTCGCCTTATCTTCGAGCAGCGCTAGGCCCGCGTCGGTCGTTCCGATGTAATCGGCCAGCGTCTGCGACTTCTTGTCGCCCTCGCCGGAAAGCTCGGTGTCGAGCGAAAGCAGATTGTACGCTTGCCCGAGCTCCTGCGCTTCGAGGATGTCTTCTTCGGACGCGTTCAGATGCTCCGCGAGTTCCGCGACGGTCGGGCTGCGCCCCATCTTGACGGAGAGTTTTTCGATCGCGCGGTTGACCGCTAGATTGAGCTCCTGCAGACGGCGTGGGACCTTGACCGCCCACCCTTTGTCGCGGAAGTACCGCTTGATCTCGCCGACGATCGTTGGCGTCGCGTACGTCGTGAATTCGACGCCGCGATCCAAGTCGAAGCGATCGATGGCTTTGAGCAACCCCACCGTTCCCACTTGAATGAGATCGTCGAGCGACTCCCCTCGATTGGCGAATTTGACCGCAAGATACCGCACGAGATTGAGGTGCGCGACCACAAGTTCGCTGCGAAGCCGTTCGTATTCCGGGTCACTGGGATGTTTTTTTGCTTCAGCAAAGCGCGCGAATGCTTCGCGGGTTTTTTGCCGGTCCCAGCGCTCGTCGTCCGCGTGTTGGTGCACTAGGTCGATACTTTTTTGGTCATAACCAGATTCGTGCCGCGATCCGGATGCACGTCGTACTCGACGGTATCCATGAGCGACCGAATCAGAAATACGCCGAGCCCGCCGACGCGGGGCTCGTCAACGCGGCGCGATTGAATCGTTTCGGGGCGCGTGCCGTGCCCGTAATCGCGAACGCGCACGGTTAGCGCGTCGGGCTCTGTTTCACAGGTAATTTCGATCTGATCGTTGCCGTGAGCGTGCTGTATGCAGTTGGTACACGCTTCGGCGACAGCCAGTTTCACGTCCTCGATATCTTCGATCGAAAAATTCAACCTGTTCGCCACGGCAGCGACGGCCAAGCGCGCCACCGCAACCCATTCGGCCTTGCTCGGAATGCGCAGCTCCACTATGCCTAAAGATCGATTCGGATGTGCTAAAGGCTGATTCACACTAGCGCTTTCATTGCGGCATCTTCGTCGTCGTAGATGCCGAAGATCTTCACCAGGCCCGTGATATCGAAGATCTTCTTGATTTGCGGATTCGTGCACACGAGGTTGACTGTCCCGCCGTGCTCGCGAACGCGCTTGAGGCCGCCGATGAGTACGCCCAGGCCCGTCGAGTCGATATAGCGCACTTTTTCTAGATTAATGACCAGGTTGTAGTGGCCTTTGTCGATGAGGTCCCCGATGGCGTCCTTTACCTTGGGAGAGGTGTAGACGTCGATTTCACCGTTGAGGTCTACGACGTACGTATCGCCTTGAGCTTCTCGCACGTTTACTTTAATATCCACGCTTGCTCCTACGAGTCCGAATATTGTGACTGGGATGGTGTTTGAGATTCACGCGACAACTCGTCGCGCAACTGGTTCGCCGTCGTCTGACCTTCGTCGACGGCGGCGTCGATATTGCTGCGGGCGTTGTCTACGACACTCTTTCCCCGCGCATAGAGATCTGCGGCATTGGCTTGGATTGAAGATGCGACGTCGGTGACTCTGCCGCGAAGGTCGCCGGTAGCATCCATCGCAAAATTCCCCGCTTCTCTTGCCTTGCCGACGATCGCGTCGCGGGCTTCCTCCTGCGCTATCAGGTAGGCAAGAATTCCCCCTGCAATGGCGCCGGTAACGAAACCGGCGAAGAATTTGCTCACGCGTTCTCCCCTGTGCCTTTGTCACCGCGCACCAAGCGGCGTAATCCGGCGCTGATGCCGCCGATGGTCGCGCCGACGTTCACGATCGCCGGCGACAGTGCATCGTTCGTCAGCTTTGCGGTCTTCGAAAGCGAGCCGGCAACTTGTTCCAGCGCTGCCACGACGCCCGAGAGGCGCGCGATGGTCTGGTCCGCGGTGTCCGCAATGCCGCCTACGTGTGCCAGCGTCTCACTCACGGGCTGCCCAAGCGCCGTGATCTGTTCGTCCACCCGGTCCAGCGTGCGATTCACGCGCGCTAGGGTTCGCGCCAATGCGACCATGCCGATAAAGAACGCCAAGCCGACCAGAAGCGCGGCGACACCGCCGGCGACATCGAGAAAGACAGACCAATCCAAGGCTGTTACCCTAACCTCCCGTAAAACCGCCGCGCCGGCGCTGAACCAACTATTCCCCGTTTTGGTTTTGTTGAAAAACTAGACCGGAATTTCGGATATGGAGCGCAAGTCCGCGACCGCTCGCTCGAGTACCTCCACGGTCCGATCGATCTCTCCCTGCGTGGTGGAGCGCCCCAGCGAGAAACGGACCACCCCGCGCATCCACGCGTCCGGCAGGCCAAGCGCCGCTATCACGTGGCTCGGCTCAACGGCGCCCGACGCACAGGCGCTTCCGGCGCTGACCGCAATGCCGTCCAAATCAAGCCGCATGAGCAGCTGCTCGGAGGTGACGCCCACGAAGCTGAGATTCGAAATGTGCGGCGCCCGCAGCACCTCGCGACCGTTCACGCGCACGCCCGAAATGCGTGCGGCGACCTGCGCTTCAAAGCGGTCCCGCAATGCGCCGACCCGGCCGCTGTTCTCGCTGCGCTCGTCCAAAGCCAGCTCCAGCGCGACCGTAAGCCCCATGATGCCGGCGACGTTTTCCGTGCCCGCGCGCTTGGCGAACTCCTGACTGCCCCCGTAGATTAGCGGCAATATCGGCGTTCCTTCCCGCGCGTACAACACGCCCGTGCCTTTGGGACCGTTGAATTTGTGCGCCGAGAGCGAGAGCAAATCGACTCCGAGCGCGCCCACATCGATTGGCAGATATGCCGCGGCTTGGACCGCGTCGGTGTGAAAGAGCGTTCCATTTGCGCGCGCAGCGGCTGCAAGCTGCGCGACCGGCTGCACCGTGCCGATTTCGTTGTTGACGTACATGACCGAAGCGAGAATCGTGTCGGGACGCAGCGCAGCGCTGAATTCGTCCACGCCGACGCTCCCATCCGCGTCGACCGCGAGAAGCGTCACTTCGAAACTCTCGTCGCGCAGCGCATCGAGCGCGTGCAACACTGCGTGGTGCTCGATTGCGGTGGAAACCAGATGGCGGCCGCGATCGCGCAGCGCGCGCGCAACGCCGATGAGCGCAAGATTATCGGCTTCGGATCCGCCGCCGGTAAAGACGATTTCCTTGGATTTGGCTCCAATGCACCGCGCGACGCGCGTTCGCGCATCGTCGAGCGCGGCGCGTGCTGCGCGTCCCTCCGCATGAACCGAGCTCGCGTTGTATCCGTGCTCGGAAAAGTAGGGAAGCATCGCCTCAAGCGCTTGCGCTCGCACCGGCGTCGTTGCGGCGTTATCCAAGTAAATTCGCGTGGTCACAGCACATTCTCAGATAGAACTTTTACCATGTGGTTGTGCGAAGCTCCATTGCACACTCCGAGAAGTAGCAACGGGAAGGCGGTCCGGGAAACCGGGCCGCTCTTTTTTTACTGCTTCTCCTGGCGTTCTTTTACCCAGTCAACCAAGCGCCGTTCGTCGCCCTGCGATCCGGGCTCGAAGTATTGGCGTTCGCGCAGATTCTCCGGCAGGTAGGCTTGTAGCCGCTTTGCGGGCGGCAGATCGCCCTGATGTTCTTTGTACTGCGGCGATTCATGCGCGTATTCGTATTCGCGCCCGTAGCCGAGTTGCTTCATCAATGCGGTGGGCGCGTTACGAAGGTGCAGCGGCACGGCGTCGTTACGCGTTTGCTCGACGTCGTGCATCGCCGCGCCATACGCGCGTCCAACGCTGTTGCTTTTCGGCGCAGTCGCCAGATACAGCGTTGCATGTGCGAGCGGAAAGAAGCCTTCCGGCATGCCGACAAAATGCACGGCTTGCTGCGCGGCGACGGCAACGGAGATCGCGCGCGAGTCCGCGAGCCCGACGTCTTCCGAAGCGAGAATCACCAGGCGGCGCGCGATGAAAAGCGGATCCTCGCCGCCGTCGATCATTCGAGCGAGCCAGTACACCGCCGCATCGGGATCGCTGCCGCGGATGCTCTTGATGAATGCGCTGGTGATATCGTAATGCAGCTCGCCGGACTTATCGTACGAGACCGCGCGGCGCTGCATCGCATCGGCGATTAAGTGCGCGCTGATCACACGCGTGCCGTCGTCTTCCTGCGGCGCAGCGGTTACCGCAAATTCCAGCGTGCCGAGCGCGCTTCGCGCATCGCCGTTCGAAAGCGTGATCAACGCCGATCGGGCGTCGGGCTCGAGGCGAAGGCGCAGCATTCCCAGACCGCGATCTTTATCTTCCAGCGCACGATCGACAATCGTGCCGATATCTTCATCGGAAAGCGCTTTCAGCATGAAGACGCGCGAGCGCGAGAGCAGAGCAGATATCACTTCGAACGACGGATTTTCCGTCGTCGCGCCGATGAAGGTGACCGTTCCATTCTCGACGTGCGGTAAGATTGCGTCCTGCTGCGCTTTGTTGAAGCGGTGAATTTCGTCGATAAACAGCACCGGCGTGCGCAAACCCAGCGAGCGGCGATGCTGCGCGTCCGCGACAACTCTACGCAGGTCCGCAACGCCGGCGGTCACGGCGGAAAGCGCGGAAAAATGCGCGCCGGTCATGCGGGCAATGATTTCCGCGAGGGTCGTTTTGCCGCTGCCCGGCGGTCCCCACAGGATCATCGACGGCACGTTGTCGCCTTCAATCGCGCGGCGCAACGCGTGCCCCGGTCCCACCACGTGCCCTTGCCCGACGAACTCATCGAGCGTACGCGGCCGCATGCGCGCAGCGAGCGGCTGCGTTAATGAGGATGGTTGCGCGAAGAGCGAAGGTTCCATTTGAACAGGCGCTACGCCCTAGGCTCCGCGCGCCGCGCGCTGAAGCGCGGGGCCCCCAATGCCGCAGGGCGCCTAAATCTTATTGCCATGTAAGCCCTCCCCGTGGCGCCCTAAATGTATCATGGTATTTTCGGCTTTTTGATGTTGATGGGTTTGGGCGTTGCGATGGTAATCGGCGCGCCGGGGAATGTCACCATGACGTTCTTTTCCGCGGTGCCGTCGCCGCTTTGCGTGTTGTAGGTCGCGCGCTCTGCGTCCAGCGTTTGATCTGCGCGAACGACATGCACTTTGCCGCTCAAGTCCAGCTCGTGCGTTGCATCGTTCAGGTGCGCGGTCTGCGCGTCGACTTTCGTCTCGCCCTGTTCGTAGTGCACGTTGCCGCTTGCATCATACAAGTGTGCGGCATCATCCAGCTTCAAATCGTCGGATGTGAGCGTCGCCGGTCCGCGCGGCTGCGCGGCATTCGCGTTCTGCGCGCTTTGCAGTCCAAACGTTCCGCTCACATCGCGCACGCTCACATGCCCCGCGAGCGTTGCCTGGCGCTGCTTGTAATTTCCGCCGGCACGATCTGCTTGAATAACCGATCCGTCCGCGCGCGTCAGCGTCACATGATCGGGCGCATCGAATTCCCCGCTGGCCAGATTGGCGGTGAGCCGATCCGTCTGCAAATTCCACTCCCCAATCTTCGCCTGCGCGCTCGGTTTCGGTGCGGTGCTGGGCTTGGGCGTAAGCGCCGCGACGAGCATCAACGCGGCAATCGCAGCACGGATCATTGCGTCAGCTGCACGTGTCCGAACAGGTGAATGTCGTGCGTCAAGCCGTTCATGACGGCGCGATCGCTGCGCACTTCACTGGCGCCTTGTTTGAAATACACATTTCCTGTCGCAACGTACGTTTTGGAGGTTCCGTCGATGCTCAGGTTATCGCAGGTCAAGGTCGCCGGCGCTTTGTTTCCGGTTTGCCCCGCGAAGTTCGTGAGCACGCCGTTGTTGTCGTGCAGCACGACGTGGCCCGTAAGCGTGGCTTGGTGCTGTTTAAAATTGCCGGTCGCGCGATCCGCCTGAATATCGCTGCCCGGCCGCGTCAGCACGATTCGCCCAGGCGTGTTGAAGTTGCCGCTTTGCCAATTCGCGTCGAGCTGTCCCGTGGTGACGTGCCAGTCCGAAAAGGAAAAACCGGCGCCCCCGCCCGGGGCCGGCGGCGGCGCGGCCGACGGTTTGGGTGCGGCGCCCAATGCGAGCGCGGTGAGAATAATCGCAAAAATTCGCATTATGTTGTTTTTCGAATCGAGAGCGCGGGACGGACCGCCGGCCCCAACAGCTCGGTTAGCCGCTCGACGGAAACAACTCCTTCGCGCAAGACCACCGGCTGGGCTCCCGTCATATCGATAACGGTAGAATCGCGCCGGTGTTTCGTCGGCCCATTCTCGACGAGCAGGTCCGCGGGCGGCAGCGTCTCCCAATCGCCTCCTCCGTAATAGGCGCGCTGCCCGCTGGTGTTGGCGCTGGTGGCCGCCAGGGGCCCGCAGCGCTCGAGAATCCGCATGCACAGCGCATCGTCGGGCACGCGAAAGCCGAGCGTACCCAGACCCGCCGTGACGTCGACGTCGATGAACGGCGGTTTTGGAATGATGAGCGTTACGGCGCCCGGCAACAAGCGCCGCGCCACGCCTACGACCTCGCGATACTCACGCGCGTACTCCAAGAATTCCGCCACACTCCCCAGATGAAGTGAAAGCGGTTTGTTGGCCGGGCGTTCTTTCGCGCCGTAAATGCGCGCGATCGCTCGTGAATTGTAGGGGTCGCATCCGATACCGTACACGGTGTCCGTCGGAAAGATCACCGTTCCCCCGGAAAACACCACACCTGCAACTTCCTCTGCGATGCGAGCGTGCGACTCCTTGCGCGCGTCGATGACGTTCGAAACTTTCACTGGTCTTGCGTGAATACCCAGGAGCAGGCCGTCCAGCCTGCAAGTCCGTCGGCTATCGCGGCGAGTAATGCGTTGCGAACAAGTCGAAAGAATGTACGTCTAAATTATAACGCCGTAATATCGGAAGCATCGAAGCAGCGCTGCTGCTTGCCCTTGCGCCGCTTATCACCCGCATATTGAAGCGCCCGAAAAATCAAAAGCACCGCCATCAAGCGGTGCCTTTTGGTTTCGATTTAGATTCGGACCCTCATGCCGGTACCGAGCGCGACGCACGAGAGCGGGTCTTCGGCAATGATCACCGGGATGCCGCACACTTCGGCTAGCAGTTTGTCCAAGCCGCGCAGCAGCGCACCGCCGCCCGTCAGAATCACGCCGCGATCGATGATGTCCGCGGCAAGTTCCGGCGGCGTCTTCTCGAGCACGGACTTCACCGCTTCGACGATGGAGCCGACCGGCTCGGAGAGTGCTTCGCGAATTTCCTCGCTTGTGATCTTCACGGTCTTCGGCAATCCGTTGATGAGATCGCGGCCGCGGATCTCCATTGCCAATTCCGATTCCAGACGATACGCAGAACCGATTTTGATCTTGATTTCTTCTGCAGTGCGCTCGCCGATCATCAGGTTGTAAACGCGGCGGATGTAGCGGATGATCGCCTCATCGAGTTTGTTTCCCGCGACGCGAAGCGATTGGGAAACGACGATGCCGCCGAGCGAAATGACCGCAACGTCGGTCGTACCGCCGCCGATGTCGACGACCATGCTTCCCGACGGTCCGTCGATCGGCAGTCCTGCGCCGATGGCAGCGGCCATCGGCTCTTCGATGATCTCGACGTGTTTTGCGCCGGCAAGCTTGGCCGCATCTTTGACGGCGCGTTCTTCAACGCTCGTAATCTCTGCCGGTACGCAAATGACGACGTTCGGCTTTGGTTTGAACAGCGACGAGAGCCACGAACGATCGCGCATGACTTTCTTGATGAAGTAGCTGAGCATCGCTTCGGTGACTTCAAAGTCCGCGATGACGCCGTCGCGCAGCGGACGGATCGCTTGAATGTGCGCCGGCGTCTTGCCGAGCATCTGCCGCGCTTCCTCACCGACCGCGAGCGTTCTGCCGTTGTTCATATCCTTCGCAACGACGGACGGCTCGCGCAAAACGATGCCTTTGCCTTTTACATGCACGAGCACGTTAGCCGTGCCAAGATCGATACCGATGTCCAACTTGAAGCTCCCGGTCTGTTGAATGGAGAAATAGCCCACGATATTAGTCTTCGGCAATCCGTGCCCGCGTCGTAGGATACGCGCTCGTTTCGAAAACTCCGTTGGGCTCAACCAGCGGTGTAATGCCGCTTGCCCGCTGTACTTGCCCACCGAGCGCGGAGAGCATTTCCTCGAGACGCTCGTGTCCGCGATCGATATATTCCAGGCCGATGATTTCCGTTTCGCCTTGCGCTGCAAGACCGGCAACCACGAGCGCCGCACCAGCGCGAATGTCGGGCGCTTCTACCGGCGCTCCCGAAAGCGGCACGCCGCCTTTGACGACGGCCGTATTGCTTTCCATCGATACGCGAACTTCGGCGCCCATGCGCGCGAGTTCGTTGACGTAGGAAAAGCGCGCGTTGAAGATCGATTCTTCGACCACACTCGTACCGGGCGCGGTGCACAGAAACGAAATCATTTGCGGCTGCAAATCGGTCGGAAAGCCCGGATACGGCGCGGTCAAGATTTCCGTGCCGCCGGTGATGCGATCAGCCTGCACGCGCACCCAATCATCGCCGGTGGTCAGCATCGCGCCGCATTCTTGCAACTTGAGGATCAGCGCGTGCAAGTGATCGGGCCGGCATTTGGTTACCGTAACGTCGCCGCGCGTCGCTGCGCCGCAAAGCATCAGCGTACCGGCGACGATGCGATCCGGAATGATTTCATATTCGACGCCGTGCAGTTCGCGAACACCCTCAATGACGATCGTGTCCGAACCTGTTCCGCCGATCTTTGCGCCCATGGCGATGAGGAAGTTCGCGAGATCGACCACTTCGGGTTCCATCGCAACGTTGCGCAGCGTCGTCGTACCTTCGGCAAGGACGGCAGCGAGCATGGCGTTTTTCGTCGCGCCGACGCTGGGCATGCGAAACTCGACCTGCGCGCCGTGTAGCCGCCGCTGTTTCGCGGTTGCGATGAGATAGCCGTGCGCGTTCTTTACGTCGCACCCGAGCGCGACAAATGCTTGCTCGTGCATGTCGGTTGCGCGAGTACCGAGAACGCAGCCGCCCGGAAGCGGTACTTCGGCGCGGCCGAAACGTCCGAGCAGCGGACCCACAATATCGAAGCTCGCGTTCAACTTGCGGACGAGCGTGTAGGGCGCACGGTGAGAAGCGACGTTGCTTGTGTCGATCGTTACGGCGCCGTCGGCTTCGTGGCGAAGGCGCGCGCCAAGCGCTTCGAGCAGCGACCACATGACCGAAACGTCGGTGATGCGCGGCACGCGGCGCAGCGTTACCTTACCTTTCGCGAGCAGCGAGGCCGCCATAATCGGCAGCGCGGCGTTCTTCGCACCTTGCGTCGGAACGCTGCCTTCGAGCGGTGCGCCTCCGCGCACACGAAGCGTCGTTTCCAGACGGTCCAGCGTATTCATTAAGCGTTCACCGCAAATGAATCGAGCGGATCGCACATCAAAACGCGCGCGTCGTACGGACCACCGCGAAATTCTACTTGCAAGCGTCCCTCCGGCGTCTCACGCACGAAAAATTCACTCCACGTGTTATCGGCAATCTCCAGCAAATCGGCATGTCCGTTTTGAACGATGCCGGCGAGCCGGTGCTGCCGGTCTGCTAACCGCACGCGGCCATCGGCGTAAAACCCCGCAAGCACTTCGCCGGATCCATCGTGCGCGCGATAGTAGTGCGCGTCCTCGCCCGCGCCGTCCGTCAGGAACGTTTGCGGATCCACGGGATCCGGGACATCGCGTGCAATTTCGGTAACGGCCTGCGGCGCGCGCGGCGCGGTCTCACGCGCGAGCAAACGCGAAACGAGCGCCAGAGCCGTTAACTCCAGCGCCGTCATTGCGAGAACACTCCAGCCGCGTCGATCCGACACGGAGAACGTTTTTCGCCGGGCGCTTAGTGGTGTCCGGTTAGACGCAGTTTGGCGTTTGCAAAGTCGATGATCGCTTGTTCGCGCGCGAAAACGTGCGGTTCGGCAGCAACTTTCTGGCGCTCGCTTGCTTCTGCAAGCTCCGTTCGCGTCGCAGCGACGTCGACTTCTTCGAACGCGAGCGCATCGTCGACCAGAACGGTAACGCGATCGGGCAGCGCCTGCATGAAGCCTTCGCTCGTCGCAAGCTCCAAACGCCGCGCGGCGCCGTTCTCCGTGATGTTCGCCCGCAGAACGCCGGGCTTGAGTGCACTCAAGAACGGCGCGTGGTGGGCGAGGATGCCTTCCTCGCCCTCCGTCGTCACCGCTATTACGAGCTCCGCATCGCCTTCAAAGATAATCTTCGTAGGGGTAATGAGCTTGAACGGGATGGTCGCCATGCGCTATGCGGCTACGCCCAGCCGCTCCGCGGCAGCTTTCACGTCGTCGATGCCGCCCGCGTAGAAGAACGCCTGCTCGGGCAAATTGTCGACCTTGCCCTCGAGGATCTCTTTGAATGCCGCGATCGTGTCCGCGAGTTTGACGTATTTGCCGGGCGTGCCCGTGAACTGCTCGGCAACGAAGAACGGCTGCGAGAACATGCGCTGCATGCGGCGCGCACGCGCGACGACGATCTTGTCTTCCTCGGAGAGTTCTTCGACGCCCAGAATCGCGATGATGTCCTGCAGATCTTTGTAACGCTGCAGCGTCTCTTGCACGCCGCGCGCGACGCGGTAGTGCTCTTCGCCGACGATTTGCGGATCGAGAATGCGCGAGCTGGACGCGAGCGGATCGACGGCGGGATAGATGCCGAGCTCGGAGATCGGACGCGAGAGTGCGGTCGTCGCATCCAAGTGCGCGAACGTTACGGCGACGGCCGGGTCGGTATAGTCGTCGGCCGGCACGTACACGGCTTGCACCGACGTAATCGATCCCTTGTGCGTCGACGTAATGCGCTCTTCGAGCGACCCCATGTCGGTTGAAAGCGTCGGCTGATATCCGACCGCTGACGGCATGCGGCCCATCAGCGCGGATACTTCCGAGCCCGCTTGCAGATAGCGGAAGATGTTGTCCATGAACAGCAGCACGTCCGCGCCGAGTTCGTCGCGAAAGTATTCGGCCATGGTGACGCCGGTTTGCGCGACGCGGAAACGCACGCCCGGGGGCTCATCCATCTGACCGAATACGAGCGTCGTATTCGCAAGAACGCCGGACTCTTTCATTTCAAGCCAAAGATCGTTGCCTTCGCGCGTGCGCTCTCCGACGCCGGTAAACACGGAGAAGCCTTTGTGGACGTACGCGATATTGCGGATCAGCTCTTGAATGAGAACCGTTTTGCCGACGCCCGCGCCGCCGAATAGACCAACCTTACCGCCGCGCGTGTACGGCGCCATGAGGTCGATGACTTTAATGCCGGTCTCGAAGATTTTCGGCGTCGGATCCTGCGATTTGACGTCCGGCGCGGCGCGGTGAATCGGCCATTGCGCCGCGGCTTTCACCGGTTCGGCCGTGTCGATCGCTTTTCCCAGAACGTTGAAGATGCGGCCCAGCGTGCCTTCACCTACGGGAACCTTGATCGGGCTGCCTGTCGCAGTAACGGCGGCGCCGCGCATCAATCCGTCCGTCGATGCAAGCGCAAGGCAGCGCACTCGATTGTTGCCAAGTTCGTCCTGCACTTCGAGCACGACGTCGCGCGCTTGCATCGCGGTACCGCCGAGTTCGACACCTTCTTGCGCCGCCGTAGCGTGGCCGTTCGAAGCGGCGTGATCTTCGTTCACGCGCACCGTCAGCGCATCGTTGATTTTCGGCAGCGTATCCGCAGTGAACTCCACGTCGACGACGTTCCCGAGCACTTGAACGACTTTACCGGTAGCCATTTTATAAACTTTCCTCTTTGATCCTGAGCTTGTCGAAGGGCCTCTTGGTCTTATGCGCCGGTCAGCGCTTCCGCGCCGGCAACGATTTCGAGCAGTTCTTTGGTGATCGCCGCTTGGCGGGCGTTGTTCATTTGAATGGTGAGTTCGTCGATGAGCTTGCCCGCGTTTTCGGTTGCATTGTTCATCGCGAGCAGCTGCGCGGCGTAAAATGCCGCATCGGTCTCGAGCATCGCCGAGAAGATTGTGAACTCGAGATACTTCGGCAAAAGCCGCGAGAGCACGGCTTCGGGCGACGGCGCGAACTCGACCGCGCCGCGCGGTCCCGTGCGTTCCGCAGCGTTTTCCGCCACGTCGCTTGCGGCGATGGGCACCAGACGTCGCGTTTGGGGCTTCTGCGACATCATCGAAACGAACTTTGCGGAGATCAGCGTGATGTCGGCGATTTTGCCCGCGATGAAGTCATCGGTCACGCGGCGCGCGACTTGACGGGCGGCCTCGAGCTTCGATGGTGCGTTCAACAACCAAGTCGGATGATCCGACATGCCCCAACGCCGTACCGCGTTGCGCGCTTTGGTACCCACCGTGTACATCACGACGCCGGGATTGTCGCGGCGATAGTCTTCCGCCGCGCGAATAACGTTCGAATTGAACGCGCCGGCAAGGCCTTTGTCCGCCGTCATCAGCACCACGCCGGAAGGCGCACCCGCCCGGCCCGGTTTGGTGAACGGATGATCGACGTTGCCGGCGCTCGCCATTAAATCGTGCAGCATCTCGCTCAGCGTGTCCGCGTACGGGCGCGCCTGCTTTTGCGCCATTTCCGCGCGGCGGATCTTCGCCGCGGCGACTTGCTTCATCGCTTTGGTGATCTGCTGCGTGTTCTTCATCGACCGGATACGGTCTCGAAGATCTTTAACTGAAGGCATTAGAAGCTCTTGTTGAATTCCGCGAGAGCCGACTCGAGTTTTTGCTTGGTGTCGTCCGCGAGTTGATTGCTCTGCGCGATGGCCTGCGGAATTTCCGGATGCTTATCGTGCACGAACGCGATGAACCCGCGCGCCCACTCTTGCAGACGCGGCGTCGGAATATCGTTGACGTACCCCTTCGTCGCGCCGTAGATGATCGCGACCTGATCCTCGTTGGACATCGGCTGATACTGCGGCTGCTTGAGCAACTCGGTGAGCTTCTCACCGCGCAGCAGCTGCATCTGCGTGGCTTTGTCGAGGTCGCTTGCAAGCTTTGCGAACGCCGCAAGGTCGCGGTATTGCGCGAGCTCGAGTTTGAGCTGACCCGCGACGCTCTTCATCGCTTTGGTCTGCGCCGAACCGCCGACGCGCGAGACCGACAAGCCGACATCGACGGCGGGACGGATCCCTTGGAAGAACAGCGAGGGCGTGAGATAGATTTGGCCGTCCGTGATCGAGATCACATTCGTCGGAATGTATGCCGAAAAGTCTCCGGCCTGCGTCTCGATGATCGGCAGCGCCGTAAGCGATCCGCCGCCGAGCTCGTCCGAGAGCTTGGCCGCGCGCTCGAGCAAACGCGAATGGAGGAAGAAGACGTCGCCCGGGTACGCTTCTCGGCCCGGCGGACGGCGCAGCAGCAGCGACATCTCGCGGTACGACTGCGCGTGTTTGGTGAGATCGTCGTAAATGATCAGAACGTCTTTGCCCTGATACATGAGTTCTTCGCCCATCGCGCAGCCGGCGAACGGCGCGATCCAGCGCAGCGCCGCGGCGTCCGACGGACCGACGGCGACGATGGTGGTGTACTCCATCGCGCCTTTTTGCTCGAGAATTTGCGCGAGCGCGGCGACGGTCGAATTCTTCTGACCGATCGCGACATAAATGCAGAAGACGTTTTTGCCTTTTTGATTGATGATCGTGTCGATCGCAATCGCGGTCTTGCCGGTCGTGCGGTCGCCGATGATCAGCTCGCGCTGACCCTTGCCGATTGGAATCAGCGCGTCGATCGCGCGGATACCGGTGAAGAGCGGCTGTTTGACCGGCTGACGCTGCACGACCGTCGGGGCGACGTTTTCGATCGTGCGGAATTTATGCGTGTCGATTGCGCCTTTGCCGTCGAGCGGATTGCCGAGCGGATCAACGACGCGTCCGAGCATCGCGGTTCCAACGGGAACCGAAGCGATACGGCCGGTCCGGCGAACCTTGTCGCCTTCCTTAATCTCCTCGTCGTCGCCCATAATGACGACGCCGACGTTGTCCTCTTCGAGGTTAAGCGCAACGCCTTGAATGCCGTTCGGAAACTCGACCAGTTCGGACGCGCGCACGCCCTGCAGGCCGTAGACGCGGGCGAGGTTCGCGCCTACCTCGATAACCGTGCCTACCTGATCCTCTTGAATCCCGGTCTTGAAGCTCGCGATCTGCTGCTTCAGAATGCCGGCAATTTCGTCTGCATTAATCATGTCTTGTCCTTAGGTTTAGTTTTGCGCAAACAGTCTGCGCGAAAGTTCTTGCAAGCGGCCCTCGACCGAACCGTCGATGCGGCGGTCACCCATCATGATGCGCACGCCGCCGATGAGATTCGGATCGACCTGCTGCGTCACGTCGAATCTTTTGCCGTAAACGCTTTCAAGTCGCGCGACGATGGCGCGCAACTCCTGATCGGAAAGGTGCTTGGCGGACGTAATCGTGAGCGGTTCGGCGCCGCGCGCTTGCATCTGCAGCGCGTCGTACTGCCGGACGATCTCCGCGAGCAGCGATTCGCGCCGCTTACGCACGAGCAGCAGCAGCGAATTGAGCGCGACCTCGTGCGCTCTGCCGGAAAATGCGGCGATCAGAACCTTCTCTTTCTCTTTTCGTTCGATGACCGGCGAAAAGAAAAAGTCTTTGGTGCTCGCGTCTTCGTATACCGCCTCACTCAGGACGTGCAGGTCTTTACCGATCGCCTCGGCCGCGTTCTGCTCGCCCGCGAGTTGAAAGATTGCAAGCGCGTAACGCCGCGCAACGGTTTCGTTTGCCATTAGCGGCCGTCACCTCGAGCGATTGAAGAGAGAAAGGATCCGACCAGCTGCGCGTTCACGCGTTCGTCCACACGTTCTGCGGCTTGCGTGCGCGCGAGCTTCAGCGCCTGATTCAGCAGTTCGTCGCGCAGCTGCTCGCGTGCTGCGGCGCGCGCGCGCGCCAGTTCGCCCTGAGCGTTGCGAACGGAACGTTCGCCCGCTTCGCGCGCTTCACGCAGCGTCGCTTCCCGCTCGGTTTGCGCCTGCACGTCGCAGCGCTCCCTGATCGCGGCAGCGTCGCGTTGCGCGCTTGCGACTTCGCCTTGAAGCGAGTCGAGCGCGGCTTTGGCCTCGTCGCGATGGCGTTCCGCTTCGGCGATTTGCGCGTTGGCGTTTTGCTGCGCGTTGAGCACCGCCGGCTGAATGAACTTGATCCAAATCCAGACCATGACGACGACGAAAAGAACCGCCGACGCTATCTGGCTGTATTCCGCAATTTGTGTGTAGTTCACGACGCCGCCTCGACGGTGCGCTCGACCATCAGATTGGCGAGATCGCGAACCACTTGCGGCTGCGAGGCTCGGGCGGTTTGAAGCTCGCCGGCAACCGTCTTCTGCGCCTGTTCGACGATCTCGGTGACCTGCTTATTGTACTGCGCAGATAGTTCGGCCGCTTCGTTCGAGGCTTGCGCGCGCGCTTTCGCCAGCGACGCTTCGGCTTCGCGGCGCGCGGCCGCGCGGACGCTCTCCGCCTGCGTGCGAAGCGCCGTCGCTTCAGCCTGATACCGGTCGTAGTCGTTCGTGACGCTGTTGATGTACTCGCGCCGCGCGACGATCGCTCTGCTGACGGGACGAATGAACACAACGTTCAAGATCGCGAAGAAAATCGCGAAATTGATCAGCTGTACGATAAACGTTCCGTCGAGCTTGAGAAACATGCGGTGCGCTTATTCCTTACGGATGCAGCTTGGTGAGCAGAGCCGGCACGTTCGCGACGACCAGCAGCACGTAGAACGCAAGGCCCAGCGCGATAATCGGGAACGCTTCGAGCACGCCGACGCCCAAGAACATGAACGTCAGGATGTTCGGGCGCGCTTCGGGTTGACGCGCGATGGATTCGACGGCTTTGGAGGCCACGTTACCGTCGCCGATAGCCGAGCCGAACGCGACGCCGGAGATAATGATGCCGAACGCGAGCAGGGTCAAACCGGCAACAAACGCTTCAGGAGTCAAGACTAACCTTCCTTAAACGACTAGTGTTCCTCGCCAATCGCCAGCGAGAGATAGACGATTGCGAGAAGGGTGAACAAAAACGCTTGAACCGTGCCGACGAAGAAGTTGAAGAACTGGATGAAGAACGGCACGACCGTAACGACCAGCGAGAGGTTAACCGGGCCGATCATCACCTTTGCGGTAATGATCGAAGCGATGATGATGAACAGCAGCTCGCCGACGAAAATGTTGAAAAACAAGCGCGCTGCAAGCGTCGCCGGGCGCGCGAGTTCTTCCAGAACGTTAATCGGCGCGAGCAACGCGAACGGCTTGAAGACGTGCAGCGGATACTTCAGGCCTTTACGGCGGAAACCGACGACCTGAATCAGGATGAAGACCATGAGCGCGTACGCCGCGGTCGTGTTCAGATCTGCGGTCGGCGACCCGCCGAACGCCAAGCCTGCGGCTTTGAGCGGAACGAAGCCGAACTGATTGAGCAAGAAAATGAACAAGAACAGCGCGATGAAAAACGGCACAAACGCTTCGCCTTTTTCACCCAGCACGCCGGTGGCCAGATCCGCGATGTAGTTGATGACGCCTTCGATGACGGTTTGGCGTTTGGAGACGCGCGCGGAACGATAGCTTGCGCCGATCCACGCAAAGAAAATAAGCGAAATGACCATGACGATCCACGTCGTCACGATCGTATCGGAGTGAACCGTGCCGAGCACGGGCCACTGCCACGTAAAATGTTCGCCGATCTTCTCTTGCACTTTAGCTCCGGTGTATCAGGCAATTAGCCGCTATCGCGCTCTCGCAGAATTGCTAGTATTCCCGAGAGTGCGAGCGGCATAAAGAACCCGATGAAGTACCAACCTAGCGTCCATACCGACGGCTTGCGGACCGCCAGCACCACAGGCACTATACCGAAGAGGCCGATGCGGACAAAACTACTTAAGACGAACGCGACGACGTTGCGGCGGTCGAGCAGCCGTTCGTTGCCGTGCATCGAGAGTAAGACGTTTGCAATTCCGGCGATTCCGCCGACCAAAACCGCGAGCGCATACCATGCGCTCCAGGCCGTCAGGGGAATTGCCGCAATCGCAACGGCGACGAGCGTCCCGAAAGACGATAGGCGCCGCATCCGGTAGTAAAAGGTAAGGTCCGCAGCCGCTTCGGCGGGGCTGTAACTACGGCGGGGTTGGTGTTCCTCCTCCTCGTCGTCCCAACTCACGGCGAGAACGCGCCTGCGACAAGGCGCCACGCCGCGTACAAGCCGACCACGAAGCCCGCGAAAAACAATACCAGCACCCAATACGATGTGCCGAGCCGATGATCGAGCCAGATTCCGGCGAGCAGCCCCAAAATCACCGTTACGGCGAACGTCGAGCCCGCTGCGAGCAGCGGCGCAACGGTTTTCACGGCGCGCAGGACTGAGCCGCTTCGAACGGCTGCGGATATTCGCCGCCACGCAGACGCGCCAGGAGCCAAGCAACAATCCGCTCGGCTGCATGGCCGTCGCCGTACGGATTGACGGCGCGCGCCATCCCGTCGAAATACGCTCGGTCGTTCAAAAGGCGAGTCGCGGCGTCGACAATGCGCGCGCGGTCGTGCCCAACCAGCTCGAGTGTCCCCGCATCGACGCCTTCGGGACGTTCCGTTTCGTCGCGCATGACCAGGACCGGTTTGCCCAGACACGGCGCTTCTTCTTGAATCCCGCCGGAGTCGGTAAGCACGAACGTGCAATCGCGCACCGCGGCGACCATTTGCGCGTAATCGAGCGGATCGTCGAGAACGACCCCGGGTTCGGCGCCGAGTACCGCATATGCAACCGGACGCACGCGCGGCGACGGGTGGACCGGCCAAAGAATCTGCGGTTTCTCCGGCAGACGGACGATGTCGCGCATCGCCTCGCACATTTCGCGCATGTACGGATGATTTTCACGGCGATGCGCCGTGACGACGACCACCGGATGTTTCGGATCGAGCCGATCCCACCCCGGCGGCTTGGGCAAATCCGTTCTTTGCGCGGTTTCCATGAATGCATCGATTACGGTATTGCCGGTAACGATGATGTTCTGGTTCGGAACGTGTTCTTGGAGCAAGTGCCCGCGCGCCAGAACCGTCGGCGAAAAATGATACTGCGCGATCGTGCCGGTGAGCCGCCGGTTCATCTCTTCCGGATACGGCAGCCACGGATCGCTCGTGCGCAGTCCCGCCTCGACGTGTCCCACGGGAATCTGTTGATAAAAGGCCGCGAGCGCCGCTGCAGTACTCGTCGTGGTGTCGCCGTGAACGAGAACAACGTCGGGCGCCGCAGATTTTAGTACGCCTTCCATGCCGATCAGCACGCGCGTCGTAATGTCGGTCAGCGTCTGATCGGGCGTCATGATGTTGAGATCGAAATCGGGCCGGATTTCGAAGAGCGCGAGGAGATCGTCGAGCATCTCGCGATGCTGCGCGGTCACGCAAACGATGCTTTGAATCTGCGGATGGCGCGCCAGCGCGTGAACGACGGGCGCCATTTTAATGGTGTCCGGACGCGTGCCGAACACCGACATGACTTTGAGGATCTGGCTCATTTATAAAGGCGCTTCGGCCTAGCCTGCGCGCCCCCCCACGCTAAAGCGTGGGGCCGCCTCGACCTCAAGGCGCATAGAGATTTGTGTAGGATAGAGTCTCCCCGTGGGCGCCGTCGAGATGCGGATCTGCCGAAAGCCGCCCGACAAGAATAGTGCGACCGCGCCCAGCACGATGCAGATGGCGTAAATCAGCAGCACCGCCTGGCGGACGTTCAAACCGTACCTGAAGATCAGTTGATGGTGGAAGTGCCCGCGATCGGCTTCGGTGATCTTCTTGCCCGACCGGGCACGCCGGTAGATTGCCGCGGCCGTGTCGAGAATCGGCAGCGCCAATACGACGAGCGGCGCAATGAGGCCCACCGCGATGGCGGTTTTGCTCGTGCCGATAATCGAGACCGTCGCAAAAACGTAGCCGATGAACAGCGAGCCGGTGTCACCCAAGATGATGCGCGCCGGATTGAAGTTGTACGGAAGAAACCCGATCGCCGCACCGGCCAGCGCGATAACGACGAGCGCAATAACCGGATCGCCCCTGGTGAGCGCGATCGCAAACATGAACAGGCACGAGATCGCCGAGAAGCCGGTGAGCAGCCCGTCGAGCCCGTCGATGAAGTTGATCGCGTTCATCATGCCGACGTACCACAGCAGCGTCAGCGGGTACGTGATCCACCACTGGAAGTAGATATAGTCGTTCGAATCGTGTGAGAACGGCCGATGGATGAAGCCGATGTGAAAGCCGTACGCCATCGAAATAATCGCGACGACGATCTGCGCCGTGAACTTGAAGCGAGGGCGCATGCCCATGATGTCGTCCCACAATCCCACGCCTAAGATCAGCATGCTGCCGAAAATGAGGCCGACGAGATTATGCGCGGCATCGAGCTGATCGCGCAGGTGATCCGCAAGCGTCTCGTGCGGGTCGACGGGAAAGAATCCGTGCACCTGGGTGAGCGCAACGCCCAGAACGGCAAAGAGCGCAAAGGCAAATCCGAAGAATACCGCAATACCGCCCACGCGAGGCTTGGGCACGTCGTGCATGCGCCGTTCGCCGACTTCGTCCATCATGCCGACCTCGCGCGCGAACCGGATAACGAATGGCGTGAGCAAACTCGAGGCCGCCAAGGCCAGGACGAAGCATGCAATATAAAGGTAGATCGAACCCATTTAGACCGCGTGCGCTCCTTCGAGGCTCGCGAACGGCACGAGCGCCACGCCGGCTTCGGCAAGCAGTTCCTGCGCGATCGGATCGGGATACGCCACCTCGTACACGATTTTGCGAACGCCCGCGCTGATCAGCAGTTTCGAGCAGTTCACGCAAGGCTGATGCGTGCAGTACGCCGTCGACTGCGCGATATTGACGCCGTGGAGCGCGGCTTGCACGATCGCATTGGCTTCCGCGTGCGTTGCGCGCATGCAGTGATCGTTTACCAGCGTACAGCCGACCTCGGTGCAGTGCGCGACGCCGCGCGGCGAACCATTGTAACCCGTCGTCAAAATGCGGTGCTCGCGCACGATGACGGCGCCGACCGAAGCGCGCGGACACGTGGCTCGCGTCGCGACGGTTCGCGCGATTTGCATGAAGTATTCATCCCAGCCGGGGCGCATGGCGGTGTCCCTTCGACACGCTCAGGATGACAACATTTGCAGGTTTACCGCCTTGGACGGACTGCGACCGGAACGGAACTTGTACTGCCGAACATGCGATCTCCGGCGTCGCCCAAGCCCGGCACGATATAACCGTGATCGTTCAGGCGTTCGTCGAGCGCGCCTGTGACAATCTTTACATTTGGATGAGCCGAGTGAATCGTTCGCACGCCTTCCGGCGCGACAATGAGACTGATAAACGTAACTTCCGAGGCGCCGCGGGTGACGAGTGCGTCGATTGCCGCTGCGCCGGAATTTCCCGTTGCCAGCATGGGATCCAAAATGAAGACGTGTCTTTTGGAAAGATCGTCGGGGACGTTTGCATAGTACGGCACGGGCTGAAGCGTCTTCGGATCGCGGTAAAACCCCAAGTGCGCAACCACGGCGTCGTCGATCACGTCGAGAAATCCCGGCAGCAATCCGAGCCCTGCGCGCAAGATCGGCGCAACAACGGGGCGCGTCGCGATTCGGTGCGCTATGCTGCCGGTAACCGGCGTGATGACGGGCTGGTCACGCAGCGGCAGATCGCGGGTTGCTTCGTACGCGAGAAACGCGCCCACTTCTTCGATGAGCTTGCGAAATACCGGCGTCGGCGTGTCGCGATCGCGAAGGCGCGCCAACCGATCGGCTATCGCGGGGTGATCGACGACGTGCAGCCGCTGCCGGTCGTTCACTATGGAACGTCGAAGCGGCCCGTCAGTTCGTGCACGCGATCGCGCAACCTCTCGATTTTTTGACGCTCCGCGATATCGGTAAGGCCTTCGCAGATAATGCGCGCGACTTCGCGGCATTCGCTTTCAGCGAATCCGCGGGTCGTAATCGCCGGCGTGCCGATACGAATGCCGCTCGCAACCATGGGCTTTTGCTGGTCGTACGGAATCGCGTTCTTATTGACGGTAATGCCGATCTCGTCGAGGTAGGTCTCGACCGCCTTGCCCGTGAGGCCCTTCACCGAAACGTCGACGAGCATCAAATGGGTGTCGGTGCCGCCGCCCACAAGACGCAATCCATTGCGCAAAAATTCGTCCGCCATTACTTTCGCGTTGCGCACGACTTGCTGCTGATAGGTTTTGAACGAGGGCGAAAGCGCTTCGCCGAACGCAACGGCTTTGGCAGCGATCATATGCATGAACGGGCCGCCTTGAATGCCCGGGAACACCGATTTGTCGAGTGCTTGCGCCCACTTCTCGGTCGAGAGCACCAGACCGCCGCGCGGACCGCGCAGCGTTTTATGCGTCGTCGACGTCACGAAATCGGCGAACGGCACGGGCGACGGATGTAAATCCGTTGCAACCAAGCCTGCGATGTGCGCCATGTCCACCATGAATACCGCGCCGATTTCGTCGGCGATCTCGCGGAACGGCGCATATTCCATGGTTCGCGGATAGGCGCTCGCGCCGGCGATGATCATCTTCGGCTTGTGCTCGCGGGCCAGCTTACGAACTTCATCGAAATCGATCAGCTCGGTATCTTTTCGGACGCTGTACGCAAGCGCGTTGTACAGCTTTCCGCTGAAACTGACTTTCGTGCCGTGCGTGAGGTGGCCGCCGTGCGCGAGCGACATGCCCAGCACCGTGTCACCGGGCTGCAGCACCGCCATGAAAACCGCCATGTTCGCTTGCGCGCCCGCATGCGCTTGAACGTTCGCGTGATCCGCCTTGAACAAACGGCGCAGCCGGTCGATCGCGAGATTTTCCGCAACGTCGACGTATTCGCAGCCGCCGTAATAACGTTTGCCGGGATAGCCTTCGGCATATTTGTTCGTCATCACGCAGCCCATCGCTTCGCGAACCGCCTTGCTCGCGTAATTCTCGGATGCGATGAGTTCGAGATTCTGCCGCTGCCGGCGGTCCTCGTTTTGGATCGCGGCAAAGACCTCCGGATCTTGCGCTTCGATATTGGTGGGAGTGAGAATTGCCATGATGTTTCTACCTTATTATACGGGCGCGTTCACGAAGCCCGGCGGCGTCTTTGCGTCGGTCACCTGACCTGTTTCGATCGCTTTAAGCGTTCGCGCGCGCTGCTCGTCGCCGTATTCGAAGAGCTGCTGAACGCGATACGCGTGGCGGCCGCCTTCAGCTTCGGTGGTCAAAAACACCTCGACGAGCCGCTCGATCATTTCCCAACCGGTCAGCCGCTCCGAAAGTGCAATAACGTTTGCATCGTTATGTTGGCGCGCAAGCTCGGTCATCAGTGGTTCGAAAACCGCCGCGCAGCGTACCCCGGGGACTTTATTTGCCGCCATCGCTATACCCAAACTCGATCCGCATACGACGATTCCGCGCTCCGCTTGACCGGACGCGACCGCTTCGCCGACGACGTAACCGAACTGCGGGTAGTCCACCGGCACCTCATCGCATGTGCCGTAATCGAGAACGGTATGGCCTTGCGCGCGCAGCATTTCGGCGAGACGGTTTTTCACTTCAAAGCCGGCGTGATCGGCACCCATAGCAATATGCATGACTCTGGCGCAGGGCCTCCTATTGCGCGGTCGAACGAATGGCGCCAATGAAACTGGCCTGCTCGAGCACGGCGTTCGACGAACTCTTGCGCAACGGGGATCTCACGCAGCTCGAGTGGATCGATTTGTGCGCGCACGAACTCGCAGTCGATGGCGTCGTCTTTGACGTGCGGCATTTTCCGCGCACGGATACGGACTACCTCGCCCAGGTGAAAAAGATGGCCGCCGACCTCGGTCTGACGGTCGCGGCGATGCGCGCCGACGGTTTTTTCACCGCCGATGAACCGCATATGGAACAGGCGCTCGAGATCGCGCTGGCGCTGGGGGCGCCGCTGCTTTGCGCTCCGCTTCCTGCGGAGACGGCCGTAGGTTGGAACGACGTGCAGGCGTATCTCGGCACAGCGACGTCGCTTGCGAAACGGCACAACGTCACCATCGCGTTACGCAACGCCGCGCACACGTTTGCTGCAAGCACCCACGACATGAAGCGCGTGACGAAGGAAGCGGATTCCGCATGGTTGCGATACGGTCCGGAATTCGCGGCGCTCGACGCGGGAAGCGAGCCGGAGGCGATTCTTTCGAAAACCGTGCTTGTGTGGTGCCCGCTCGACGGCGATACCGCGAGCGCAGCCGAGCATATGCGCTTGCTCGAGCACTTCCGCGGATTTGCCGTTCTGGATGCGAACGGCGACGCGCGCCCGGACGTAATAAAAAGCGCCGTCCGCACGTGGCGAACAGCGCTCTACGAAACTGCCGTCAACCGCACGTAGCGGTACGTGCGGTGGACAACTGCATTGCCAACCGCGCGTAGCGGTACGCGGGGTGGACAACTTCGTTGTCAACCGCACGTAGCGTCTTCCGCACGAGGTTCCGAACCTGCTTTCTCGCAGGTGGGTGCGGCCCGGGCGCCAGCCCCGCAACCGTAAAGGCCGAGCGGAACTGTCGTGACCGGAGCTGATGCTCCCTAGGTTATCTCGTTGGTCCAGCACCTATGGTGCAGTTCGCGCTATGCGCAGTTGACGTTCCTAAATGTACCACCGCGGTCAAGTCTTGACAGAAAGGCTTAATATCGTGCAACTTGAGCGCGCGCACGCATTAGGGCATTATGATGGAACGATGAACGAAGAGAAGCGTGAACGATTGACCGGCCATCCAAGCGACTACGGCAGCCGGACGCTAGCCGACGAAGAAAAAGAGGAGCAGCAACGCACCGAGCGGGGCGAAATCGAGCGTACCGCAGACGGAGATCCGCTGACCGATCGTGGGATCGCCGATTCGGCGATCAGCAGCGACGTGCGCAGCGACGATCTCCAAGGCGATACGGATTTCGAATCGACCAACGCAGACAGCGCAAAATTGGCTGACGGCCAATAAAGCTGTTTGCGTGCGCACTCCAAGTCGAGGACCTGCGCGTGCGCGGTTGAATGGTCAGTCATGCCCTTGTCCCTAACGCTGGACGTGCTCGAGCTGCCGCTCGTTCACCCTTTTACGATTGCCCGCGGCACTGAAGCGGCTGCGCGCACAGCCGTCTTTCATCTAAACTGGAACGGACATGACGGGATCGGAGAATCGGTGCCGATTACTCGCTATAACGAGTCGGTCGAAAGCGTCATCGCCTATTTTGAGCAGCATCCGCTGCGCGCCGGCGACCCGTACCTTCTGGACGAACTGCTGGATGACGCTATCCCGCCGGCGGCGCGCTGCGGACTCGATATTGCGCTGCACGATCTGATCGGTAAGGACTGCGGAAAGCCGCTGTACCGGCTTTTCGGCCTCAATCCGCGCAAAACGCCCGTGACGTCGTTTACCATCGGAATCGGCGATCCGGAAACGACGATGCGCAAAGTCGCGGAGATCGGCGATCATCCGGTGATGAAAGTCAAACTGGGCTTGGGAACTCCGCGGGAAGAGGTCGCGACGATCGAAATGATTCGATCGAAGTACACGGGCACGATTCGCATCGATGCAAACGAAGGCTGGAGCGCGGAGCAAGCCGTCGAAACGCTGCGCGAATTAGAACGTTTCGATATCGAGTTCTGCGAGCAGCCGATCGAAGCGGGGCATCCGGAACAGCTTCGATACATCAAAGAACGCGCGCGCATTCCGATCGTCACGGATGAAGACTCCCTTACCGCGCAGGATTTGCCCAAGCTCATGGGCTGCGTGGACGGAATCAACGTCAAACTGGTGAAGACGGGCGGAATCCGCGGCGCGATCAAAATGATTCATACGGCGCGCGCGCTCGGCATGAAAATTATGCTCGGGTGCATGGTTGAAAGCCAGATTTCCGCTACCGCGGCGGCGCAGATTTCACCGCTCGTCGATTGGGCCGACATCGACGGTCCGTTCCTGACCAAAGACGATCCGTACAGCGGCATCACCTACGACCGCGGCAAGATCGTCTTGCCGGATGGGCCGGGATTGGGCGTGCGCCAGAAAGCCGCCGTTGGCTAAACGGCGATATCTCATTCTCGCACCGGGGCATTTTGCGCAAAACGCCAAAACGGCGCACGGCGTCATTGCGTACGGCAGCGATGATACCGTCGCAGTCGTCGATTCAACGTGCAGCGGGCGCCGCGTGCGCGACGCGGTGCCGTATTTGCGCAGCGATGCGCCGATCGTTTCGAGCGTCGCCGAAGGTTTGCAGTATAAACCGACGTCGCTGCTCATCGGAACCGCGCCCAAAGGCGGAAAACTTCCCCCGCAGTGGCGCGCCGAGGTTCTTGCCGCAATCGACGCCGGCCTTGAAATCGTCAGCGGTCTGCACGACATGATCGCGGACGATCCGGAGTTTGCGTCCGCCGCACAGTCTCGAAGCGTGCGGATTTGGGACGTCCGTAAGCCGCCGGAGATTCCGCTTTTTACCGGCGAGGTTTACGGCGTGCGTCAACCGATCGTGTTGGCCGTCGGCAACGACTGCGCCGTCGGCAAAATGACGGTGATGCTCGAGCTTGCGCGCGCCGCCGCGCAAGCGGGGAAACGCGCCGAATTCGTACCGACCGGGCAGACCGGCATCATGATCGCCGGGTGGGGTATTGCGGTCGACCGCGTCATCTCGGACTTCATCACCGGCGCGAGCGAACAACTCGTCTTGGAGGCCGCGCGCCGCGATCCGGATTACATCTTGGTCGAAGGTCAAGGCGGAATCAACCATCCGGCCTACGCGCCCGTAACGCTCGGACTGATGTTCGGCGCCGCACCGGACGCGCTGCTGCTCGTGGCCGATCCCAAACGCACGGCGATCGAAGTGTACGAAACGCCCACGCTTTCGTACGCGAAACTTATCGAGACGTACGAAGGCTTGTGCGGGACGGTGAAACCCGCGCCGGTCGCCGGCATCGCATTAAATACGCACGGTCTTTGCGAACAGCGCGCGCGTGAAGAGATTGCGCGCGCTCGTTGCGAGACCGGCCTTCCCGCGGACGACGTCGTGCGCTTCGGAGCGCACGCGCTTTGGGCTGCGATTCAGCCGTATCTTCACAAAACTCCACCGCTCTGTGCAAAGGTGATGACTGCATGAAGTTCACCCGGATCTTTGGCGCGGCGCTCGCCTGCGCGCTCGCGTTGTCGGCATGCACGAAAAGCGGCGGCGGGGGCGGTGTTTCGGGCGCACGCAATCCGTGGACGCAGCATGGCGTTCTGCGCGTCGGCAATGTCGACGAACCCGACAGCCTCAATCCGATGTTCGCGCACACCGACGCAACGGATCAGGTCGCGGGCTTGGTGTACGCGGGGCTTCTGCGGTATGACGACAACGGCAATTTCATACCGGACCTTGCAACGCAGGTGCCGACGTATAAAAACGGCGGCATCAGCAAAGACGGCAAGACGATTACGTTCCATCTGCGCAAGAACGCTCGCTGGTCCGACGGCGCACCGTTGACGGTCAAGGATTGGCTGTTCACCTATCATGCCGTGCAGAATCCCGCGAACAACACCAAAACGCGGTACGGCTGGGACGAGATCGGGTCGGTGCAAACGCCGGACGACTACACCCTCATCGTGCATTTCAAAGCCGTCGACGGCTCGATACTCGGACTTTTCGGCGTCGCCGGCGGTTCCGCGTACCCGCCGCTCCCGGCGCATCTGCTTGCAAATCTGCCCGACATCAACAAAGCGGCGTTCAACTCGCATCCGATCTCGAGCGGTCCTTACGTTCTTCAAGAGTGGAACCACGGCGCGTCGCTGGTGTTCACGGCGAACAAGTACTATTTCCGCGGCGTGCCCAAACTCAAAAAGATTGTGTGGAAAGTCATCCCCAACGTAAACACGCTCTTCGAACAGCTGCAAACGCATGAGGTCGACGTATATGTCGGCGTGGATGAAAACCACATCCCAAGCCTTTCAAACCTTCATGGTATCGTGGTGATCAAAAAGTTGATCGCGAACTGGCGCCATATGGGGATCAATACCAGCCGTCCGCAGCTGCGCGATCCGCGCGTTCGCCTTGCACTGATCGAATCCATCGACTGGAAGCGCATCAACGATACAGTGTATCATGGATACAACATGCCTGCGGTGAGCGATGTCTATCCGACGCTGTGGGCCGCTCCAAAAATTGCGCCGTACCCCTACGATCCGCAAAACGCAAAACGGCTCCTAAGCCAAGCCGGCTGGAGCATGGGCGGCGACGGCGTGCTGCACAAGGGCAGCCTTGCGATGCATCTGACGATCTCGACGAATACCGAGAAGCAAGAGAACCAGCAGGCCGAAGTTCAGATTCAAAGTCAGGCGCGGCCGTATGGGTTCGACATCGCCATTCGCAACTATCCGACCAGTTTGCTCTTCGCGCAGTATGGGCCGCTGTATCAAGGCAAATACGATCTGGAATGGAGCATCGAAACGAACGGGCCCGATCCGGATAACCGCGGATTGTGGGGCGGAAAGTACATTCCGCCGAACGGCGCCAACACCGTGTGGCTGAACGATCCCGTCGTCAACCGTACGGCCGAACTCGCCGTTTCGACGTTCGATCAGGCTAAGCGTAAAGCGTACTATCAGCAGGAAGAGGATCGCATTCACGAGCTCGCGCCGTCTCAGTTCTTTTACTGGGAGAACGAATATAGCGCCGCCAACAGCGATCTGAAGAATTTCCGGCCGGCCGCGTTCATTCAGGACACGTGGAACTGTTGGCAATGGCAAATGTAAGCGGGCCGTGCTTGCGATAAAAACCGGTGCCGAAAGCCTTGCAACGCTGACGTTCGAGCCGGCACGCGAAGGCGTCCTGAGTTGGAATAGCTTCAGCGAGAGCGGCACCATTGCGTTTCGCTTGCTGCGCGCGCATATGCCGGCGACGCCGTGGCTGCAGCATATGGAGTGGAGCCCGGAAGGGCGCCTTTCGTTCTCGCCGCAGCATGAGGATGTGCGCGTCGAGGTCGACGTCATCAAAAGCACGCAGCCGTTCGATGGGATCGAAGTGCGCGCGCGCGGCGTGGAATTCAACGCGATCGCGTTTGCGACGCCCGCACGCGCCCATACGTCCCTACCGTACTTCGGCCAGGCGCGTATCCTCGACGTTCCCGCGCGATCGCAATACGTCGTCGAGGGCGAACGGGGCTGGTGCAGCCCGACGGCGTTATCGATGCTAAATGCATACTTTGGAATCGACTATGACGTTCCCGCGACGGCGCGAGCGGTTTTCGATCGCGCGTACAACGGCACGGGAAATTGGTCGTTCAACGTCGCGTTCAGCGGCGCGCTCGGTTTGCGCGCGGCCGTCGTGTATCTGAGCAACCTCGACCACGCGCAGCGCCTCATCGACGCCGGCATTCCGATCGCGATTTCGTACAGCTGGAGCGGCAGCGAACTGCCGGGCGCGCCGATCGAACACTCGGACGGACATCTGGTCGTGCTGCGCGGGTTCACCGCAAACGGTGATTGCGCGATAAACGATCCGGCCGCACCGAACGTACGCGTCGTCTATCCGCGCACGGCGATCGAACGAATCTGGCAGCGCAGCAATGGCGTAGCGTACGTCGTGGCGCCCGTTGGCCTCGAATTCGTTCCGATCGTCAACTCGTGAGCGCAACATGCAGCCGCAGGACCGCATCATGGCCATCGTGCGCACCGATGCTCCGCTGCACGTCGCTCTGATCGAGCCGGAGATTCCGCCGAACACCGGTAACGTTGCGCGCCTCTGTGCGGCGACGGGCTGTCAACTCCATCTGGTCGAGCCGCTGGGATTTCGCATCGAGGACCGCGAGCTCAAACGCGCCGGGCTGGATTATTGGGGTCATCTCGGGATCGTGGTGCACCCGTCCCTGGACGCCTTCTTGCAGGCGACGGCGCATCTGCAGCGCTGGTATCTTTCAACGCGCGCAAAACGGCTGTACGCCGACGCCGAATTCTCGCGCGGCGACGTGCTGGTCTTTGGAAAAGAAACGAAGGGATTGCCGCAAGCGCTGATCGACGCGAATGCCGAGCATGCGCTGCGGATTCCTCAGCGGACGGGTACCGTACGAAGCATCAACCTTTCCACAGCGGTGGGCGTCGTTACGTATGCTGCGCTCGAGCGAATCGGCTTTCCGGGACTGCAATAACGTGAGCGCTATCGATTTGATTCAGCAAGCCGTCGTACGATGCACGAAGTGTCCGGAACTGCGAACGTACTGCCTTCAGGTCGCGGCAGAAAAGAAACGCGCATACCGGGATTGGACGTATTGGGGCAGGCCGGTTCCCGCGTTCGGCGATCCGCACGCTCGCGTCGTGCTTGTGGGACTGGCTCCGGGCGCGCACGGCAGCAACCGTACCGGGCGCATGTTCACCGGCGATGCCTCCGGCGACTTTTTGTATCCGGCGCTTCACCGCGCCGGATTTGCAACGCAAGAGTCCGCGCTTTCTGCCGATGATGGATTACAGCTGCGCGATTGCCTGATCACTGCGGCGCTTCGCTGCGCGCCTCCGCAGAATGAACCGACGCCCGCGCAGCTGCGCCGCTGCTATCCCTACTTAGTGCAAGAGTTCCAAACGCTGCGGCGCATGCGCGTCGTCGTCGGTTTAGGTGCAATCGGCACAAAAGCCGCCATAAGCGCGCTCAAGGACACCGGGTTCACGATCGAACCGTCGCCATGGCGCTTCGGGCACGGAGTGGAAATCGCAGCGCGGAGCGGCAAACGAATCGTAACGGTCGTCGCGTCGTTTCACCCCAGCCGCCAAAACACGAACACCGGAAAATTGACTGCGCGCATGTTTGACGCAATCTTTACGCGCGTAAACGAGATCCTGGGTGATTCTGCCTAGAGCCGGGCCTAAATATTCATACAGATCGCTCCGGAAGCGAACGACAATGAAAGGAGAGGTCGTGCGCATTTACAGTGCGCGTGGCCCTCGCCTTCGCACACGGAGACACGATGAACGGGAAATTCCTGAGGCTCAACGACATTCGGGCGCGCGCTACACATTTGTTCGTTATCATGACGTGGTGCCATGTGCTTTTCGTGGCACTCGTCGCGATTGTAGCTAGAAATGAATGGCTGCTGCCCGCCGCAATTGCCGCCGCCGTTGCCCTTTGTGCGACGCTCTTTGCGCGGTTTATCAAGGACGGCCTCACGCTGCGCTCGCTCATCGCCGTCTGCATGACGTTCGGACCTATCCTTTTGGTGTACGCGGGACGGGGTCACCATAGCGGGTGGTCAGGTCAAGGCGATTGGCAGATCGACTACCACATGTACTTTTTCGGCGTGTTCGCCATGCTTGCGGCTTATGTTGATTGGCGTCCCATCGCGATCGCGGCCGGGCTGACTGCAGTGCACCATCTGCTGCTCGACTTGATATTTCCGTCGAACGTCTTTCCCGAAGAAGGTCTGGATCGCGTGCTTGTTCACGCGCTTGCGGTTGCCGTTGAATGCGGCGTGCTGTTCTGGCTGACCGGCGCGATCGATTCGCTATTCAAGCGTATCGACGATCTGATTGACTTTGTTTCGCGCGAAACCGCGGACCAGCTGCAGCGCGAGCAAGAAGCCAACGCGCACCTTCGCCGTCAGCTCAGCGTTGCACGGGCGGCGGAGTAAGGCCTACTTGTCGAAATAACTGACGCGGCCGCACGAGTCGACGACCTTCTCGGGAATCATCATGCCGCCGGAACCCGGCCGGAAGCTGAGAATCGTCAGCGGCGGAGCGTTCAGACCGGCCGGCCCGTATTTCGCTTCGAGCGTTTTGAGCGCGTCGTGATCCTCCTCGACGTTGTGCGCCGATTGAACGAGGATGTATTGCTGCACGGCGCCGTTCTTTGCGAACAGGACGCGGTAAATGACGCCGGCATTGGAATACGTCGTCGCACCGCAGGCCTGCTGCGCAAAGACGCGCGTGTGCGGAAATGCGAAAAAGACGAAACCCGCGGCCAGCACAAGGGCGGCGGCAAAAATCCGGAGTCGGTGCATTCTGTTGGTAGTATCGGCGGTTCTTGCGGCGGCCTGGAGGGATCGGAATTTTTACGTACTATCGTGCCGGCGTTTCGCGCTAATGCCCAACTCCTTGAGCATCCGCTCCGGTACGGCTGACGGCGCGTCCATCATCACGTCTCGCGCAAGCTGATTTTTCGGAAACGCGATCACATCGCGAATGTTCGTCTCGCCGGCGGCCAGCATCACGATGCGGTCGATGCCGAGTGCCATGCCGCCGTGCGGCGGCGCGCCGTAATCGAGCGCGCGGATAAAAAATCCGAAGCGATCTTCGATCTGCTCCTTGCTCATGCCGAGCATCTCGAAGACGCGGCGCTGGAATTCGGGTTTGTGAATGCGGATTGAGCCGCTGCCCAGTTCGTATCCGTTCAGCACCATGTCGTAATGCTGCGCGCGCATCTTGAGCGGGTCGGTGTCGATCAAATCCCACTGCCCTTCGCCCGGCGCGGTGAACGGATGATGCGCAGGCGCCGGCTCGCCGGTCTCCTCATCGATTTCGAATAGCGGAAAATCGGTAACCCATGCAAATGCGAACTTCTGCGGATCGCGCAAGCCGCAGCGCTCGCCGATCTCGTTTCGCATTTTGCCCGCGACCGCAAGCACTGCGTCGCGCGCATCCGCAAAAAGCAGAATAGCATCGCCGGTTTGCGCCTGCGTGCGTTCGCGCAGCTGCGCGATGTGCCGCTCGTCGATGAACTTCGCCGCGGAACTCTTCGCGCCGTCGGCGCCTAGCGCAATCCACACCATGCCTTTTGCGCCGTTCTGCTTCGCGAGTTCGGTCAGTGCGTCGAAATCGCGGCGCGAGAGCGATCCGCCGCTTGGATAGCGCAGTGCGACCACCGCGCCGCCCGCATCGATCGCAGACTTGAACACCACAAAGTCCGTCCCCGCAAAAACGTCGTTCACGGCCTGCAGATCCAGTTCGAAACGCAGATCCGGTTTATCGGTGCCGTACCGCTCCATCACTTCCGCGTGGCGAAAGCGCGGAAACGGCGCAAGGTCGATGTCGAGCACGCGCTGCCAAACGTAGCGCATGCACGACTCCATCACTTCCAGCACGTCCTCTTGCGTCGGGAACGCCATCTCTACGTCGAGCTGCGTAAACTCCGGTTGGCGGTCGGCGCGTAAATCTTCATCGCGCATGCATCGCGCGATCTGCATGTAGCGTCCAAAACCCGAAATCATCAGGACTTGCTTGAGAATCTGCGGCGACTGGGGCAGCGCGTAAAAAGCGCCGTGATCCAGACGGCTGGGCACCAAATAGTCGCGCGCACCCTCGGGCGTGGACTTGATGAGCATGGGCGTCTCGATCTCTAAGAAATCGCGCTCGTCGAAGAAATCCCGCATCGCCTTGACGATTTTGTGGCGCATGGCGATGTTGCGCTGCAGACGTGGGCGGCGCAGATCGAGATAGCGGTACTCGAGCCGCAGATTTTCGTCGACGTCTTCATCGCTGTTCACAGGGAACGGCGGCACGAGCGAACGGCCGATCACTTCCAGGTCGTCCGCACCGATTTCCACGTCTCCCGTCGGAAGTTTCGGATTCTCCGTGCCTGCGGGGCGCCGCCGCACGGTGCCGCGCACGCGGATCACGTCCTCGTGGCGCAAGTGCTCCGCTTCGCCGAACGAAGGATGCTGCGGATCGAAAACCACCTGCGTAATGCCGTCGCGGTCGCGAAGATCGACGAAGATCAGACCGCCGTGATCCCGGCGCTTATTCACCCATCCGTTGAGTTCGACCGACGTATCGACGTCGGCGGCGCGCAATGCGCCGCAGGTGCGTTTGACGACGACGTTGTTCATGTTCCCTCTGCTAAGGCGTTCTTGATTCCGGACACGTAATAATACTGTTGAAGCAGGTCGCGCGCAAATTTGGAACGGGGGGCTCGGCGGTCAAAATATCCCAGAATCCACGGTAACCTCGAAAGCGCGCTGTGCAGTCCGAGCGAGACGGGCGTCATTCCCAAATTTGCCATGACCGCAAAGTCGGGATGCTTGCGGTAAAAGCGCACCGTGGAACGGCCGGCGAGTTTCATTTTCTCAACCTGATCTTCATGCGGCACGTCCTGGCAGTGATAATTAATCGCGCGCGGCTCGTAAAGAATCGTGACGCCCGATTTTTCTAGCCGGTAGCCGAGCTCGAGATCTTCGTGCCCGTATCCGGTGAAGCTCTCATCGAAGCAGCCTGCGCGCAGCAAGTCGGCGCGCCGCACCGATGCATTGCCGGTCAGAAAATAGAGCCAGCTGAGTTTCTTACGCGCCGGCGGATGCAGCGAGCCGCGCTCGTCCGGGTGCCCGCGTTTGTATTCGTAATCCTCGAGCGAGCTCACTTGCACTTCCCACCCCACGACCGCAATGTTCTGCCGGGCGTGATGCCGGCGCAGATGAGCCTCGAGCAAACCGGGATCTGCGATGATGTCCGAGTCGTTGAAAAGTACGACGCTGCCTTGCGCTTGCGAGATGCCGGCATTTCGCGCCATCGCGCGTCCCGTGTACGCGCCGGGCAGGTGCCGCACGTTCGGGTGCTGCGCGTGCACGCCGGCCAGATATTCCGCGGTGCCGTCACTCGAATTCGAATCGCAGATCAGCAGTTCGTACGTCTCTTGCGGGACGCTCTGCGCAAGCAGTGAGGGGATCACGTGCCGCAACGTGTCGAGCCGGTTATACGTCGGAATGACGACGGAGAGTTCAAGCATCGAGTAATTGTGCTACTGCATCGACGATTTCGCTGCGAAACCGCGCGAGCGCTTCGCGCGATTCGTCGCCCGGCTTTTGAACCAGCTTGCACGGCACGCCGTACGGTGCCCATTCTTGCGAGTTCAGCCGGAAGTACCGATGTTCGAAGGCCACGACGGTGGGCCTGCGCACCGCGCTTGCGACATGAGTCGCACCTGTGTCGACGGTCACGACCGCGCGCGCCCGCTCGAAAACGGCCGCCCAGCGATGGAACGGAAGGCCGCCCAGCACCAAATCGGCAACCCGCGCATCGGAGATGGCATGAATAAACCGCTCGCACTCCGGAGCGTACGTTACGACCACCGGCACTCCGAAGCGATGCAGCTCGGCAATTAGCGTAATGGTGGAATCGAGCGTGCTGCCCTCGGCGAACCAGCGCAGGCCCAAGTGCATCACGATCGGGTCCGCCGGAAGATAAGCGATTGAGGCGCGATCTTCGGCGGTGATGTCTAGACGCAGCCGTTCGACTCGCTGCATCGCTCCCGCAAGGGCGACTAAATCGATCAGCTGATTGACTTCGTGCCGTACGTGCCGGTGCGGGTCGCGCTCCGAGAGATCGGGATCCGCTTCGGAGATCATGAGACGATTCACGTACAAACGCGCCGTCAAACGCGCGACGTATCGCCGCAAGTAGGTGTAGCCGACGCGAACCTTTGCGCGTGTCGCGCCGACGAGCGCGAGATCGGTATTGCGCGGCGCCAGCGCTATAGCAACGTCGGTGCCGCCGCTGAATTGTGCCCCGAACGCCGCCGGAGGCGTAGCATCCGGCAGTTCAATGAGATCGTCGACATCGGTATTGCGATCCATGACGATACGATTATACGGACTGCACACCATGGTAATGCGCGCATCGGGGAACGATTTGCGCACGGTCGCGATCGCCGGGGTCGAGAGAACCAAATCGCCGATGCGATCAGTCCGCGAGAGCAGAATGTGCACGTTCGAGCTCTTCGAAATATGCCTGGCTCGTCAATCCTCGTACGGCGCGCAGCTCGCGGTCCGACAGCGGCCGATCCACGGATAGATCGCCGAGCATTGCGCGATACTTCCGCGCCATATCGATTCCGCGCATCCATTTATGAATCAGACGCTGAACCGGGTTATCGCCCGTGGCAAGATAGGTACGCCAATGCGGATGCAGCCCGGCCAGCTGCACGGCGGTACGAGCTTGCGCGCGCGCTTGACGAATCATCTTCTCGACGCTGCTGCTGCGCGGGCGCGGTTTGTAATGATAGACGAGCGCGTCTTTGTTGAACACGGCCTTCACGCCGGAGAAACGCAGCCGTAAGCCGACGTCGATGTCTTCCCAGCCATACTCGGCAAAATCTTCGTTGAAGCCGCCGGCGGCGCGAATGGTTGCGAGCGGAACCGAGACGTTGGTCGTCCAGAAATAGTTTCCGCTGTAATGTTTTAACGACCACACCGGCGGCGGAAGATCGTTGAAGTCTTCGACGTTAATCGCGGCGCCGCGCACGATCGACAGCGGGCTGCGTGCATGCGAGCGCAGATGCTCTTCTACGAAGTTGGGCAGCGGCAGAACGTCATCGTCGATGAAGATGATGCGCTCGCCCACGGCGCGCGCAATACCCGCATTGCGTCCCTTTGCAAGCCCGGAGTTCGGCTGGCTGATAACCGTGAACGGGCACGTTGCGCGGTTCTGCGCGCGCGCAATCACGGAGGGCGTCTCGTCGCTGGAGCCGTCGTTCACCAGCACGATTTCGTACGCGTCCGCGGGCACGGTCTGTTCGAAACATGCGTCCAGGACGCGTTCGAGCAGCTGCGCCCGGTTGTACGTACAAAGCTGTATCGTGGCCCTCATCGCTTCACACCCTTAATTGAGCAACGACTGCGCCGCAGAGATGATGCGGGGCACATCCAAATTCGCAACGCACGCATAGTCCGGGCATGTTTCTTTTCGCTCGCCCGTCCGGCACGGATAGCTTGCCCGTACGATCGCCGTACGCGGGCCAAGCGGCGCCCAGCGTTCCGGCGTATCGCTCTGAAACGGAAAAATCCCCACCGTCGGAGTGCCCACCGCTGCGGCGACGTGCATCGAGCCTGTCGTAATTCCGGTAAAAAAGCGCGAGCGCTCTGCAAGCGCCGCGAAGGCGCCGATGCCGGTTTCCCCCGCGATGCCGATGCCGCCGCTTTCGGCCGCAATACGATCGACGATTTCGCGATCGGCCCGCGATCCGCTCAGCAAAACACGGACGTCGAACGAGCGCTCCACCGCGTGCACCAGCCGCGTCCAACCGGCCGTCGGCCAAATCCCGCGCTTAGGAGCGATCGCGTTTGTCGTATGCACGATGGCAAACGGACGCTGCGCGACCCCGAGACGGTCGAGCAGCGCATTTGCTTGTTCGGAATCCGACTGCGTCGTGCACACGCGCGGAAACACGTCCCCCGTATCACAATCGAGTGCGCGCGCGTAATCGAGCAGAATCTGCGACCAATGCGAAGTAACGTCACCGCGTTCGCTGCGAACGACGATGCGGTGCGTGAAGCGCCACGAATAGAGCCGCCGAGCCTGCCCCACGCGAACGGGAATGCGCGCGAGATGCGGCACGCGCGCGGTGCGCGGTGTTGCCCATGTAACGACGGCTGCATCGTACTTGCGCGCCTGCAGTTGCTGCGCCAGGTCGCGCTCGTCTTCGCCCGAGTCCGTCATGACCTGGTCGATATCCGGCACGCGCTGGAGCGTGCTTGCGTGTTCGGGAAGCGTCAGTGCGTCCACGGCCGCATAACGTTCCCGCAGCGCGCGGGCGACGATCGAAGCTACGAGCGAATCACCGATGCCTCCGCCGGCACAATACAGCAGGGCCTTACCGGCCATTCAAGTTCCTAGCGAGCTCGACCGTGTAGACGCCGTCCAATAACCGGCTGCGCGCGATTGCACGCACTGCGCGCGGAAACCGCTCGTCCGTCGCGACGCCGGCAAACCACGGTAAGAGCCGCTCCATAGCTTTGGCTCGCACGAGATTGGCGGGATAGGCTCCGGTTGCGGACTTGACGCGCCCGCTCGAATTCTTCTTTACGAAGCGAACCGCCATGCGCGCTTTTTCCACGGTTTTTTGCAGTTCGGACTCGAGCGTCACGTCCTGCGGAGGTTTGATATGCCAGATATACGCATCCCACGCAAATTTGCCGCGCATTCCGCGATCGCGCAAGCGCACCCCGAGCTCCGTGTCTTCCCATCCATAAAGATGAAACTGCTCGTCAAATCCCTCGACTGCATCCAGCGCGGCCTTGGGTATCGACACGTTGCACGTGCACAGAAACGCGCGCGAATAGTTTGCCAGCGTCGGCTTGGGGCGCTCGTGGTACGACGGCACGTTGAGGATCGGTCCGTTTACCACCAGATTGCTGGTTGTATGCGCTTCATCGTGTGCGGCAAGAAAGCCGGGCGGCGCATATACGTCATCGTCGCAAAAGACGATGACGCCGCCCTGCGCGGCCGCAATGCCGCGATTTCGCGCCGCCCCGCGATTGGGCCGTTCCTCGTAAACGTAGGTGAGTTCGTACGTGTGATTTTCGCGCGCATGTTCGACGATGTGCGGCGTCGCATCGGTCGAACCGTTGTCCACGACGACGACTTCGAACTCCGGCGCGCCGATTTGCTTGCCGAACGATTGAAGCGCGCGATCGAGATACTCGGCGCGATCTTTGGTGGCGATGACGACGGACATGCGCATGCGATATTATCCTGAGGCCGTTCCGACGGCGAGTATTCCCGCGGCCAAACGGGCCGCGGCGCCGACGTGTTCGCGATAAAGACCGGCAAGCGCCTGCGAGGTGCGCTGCAGCCACGCCCTGTCTGCGGAGCGCTCGAGCGCGACGCGGGCGACGCGCCCGGGTGTCAGCGTCCCGTGCAGCTCGCATACGAGTTCGGTATGCGCATCGATATTCGGCTGCGTATGAAATTTATGGCGGCGCGCGTACGCCGTCACGACGCTGCGTTTGAGCGGAACGCCGATCAGCGGAATATGATCGAGGTACGTGAGCGGGCCGTTGATCGTAATAACCTCGGGCGCGTTGAGCGGCGTGCATGCCACCACCGGTTTACCGATTGCCGCAAGCTCGATCACTTTCGTACCGGGAATCGTTACGACGAGGCGCGATTCGCGCGCGGCCGACAACGCGCTTCGCACGATTGGAAAACGGATCCGCGAATCGAGTGTGGAGAGGTATGCGCGGCCGTTCTCCTCGACGACGGTGCCGCGCTGTGCGAAGACGTGCGGATGCCCTCCGCGCTCCACGGCCGTTTTGACGTCGCTTAGGCGCGTGAAAGGCGAGATGCCGAACGCGATTGGAATGGCGGCGTCTTCGCGGCGAATATCGAGACCGGCAGTGAAGAAGAGGGGCACGAGATGCTCGACTTCGTAGCTGCGCGAACCGGGCATGATCAGGATGCCGTCGGCCGGCGCGCCGTTTTCAGCCGGCAACGCCGCTTCAACCAGTGCGCCGTCGATCGCGAGATTGCCCGCGATCGCGATTCGATCGGCCGCTACGCCCCAAACGCGAAGTTGTTTGGCGTTGATCTCGTCGACCGCAAACGATTTCGCCGTCGCTTTTGCATAGCGCGGACGGGAAAACTTGTAGGTGAGAAACGCTCCGCCGAAGCGTTTGCGCAGGCGCGCGGCATGCATCAAGTCGCCGCCCAAATACAGAACGGCATCGGCGCCGTCCGGCAAGCCCGGCACGCGCGCTCCAAGCGCGACCTTCAGATACGTTCTTGCATCGAAGACGGCTGCTTGCGGGAAAAGCTCGCGCACCACCGCAGGCTCTTGGCCCGTTGCGTAATCGTCGGGCACGTAAAAAACATACACCTGCGCGTGCGGAGATTGCGCGTACAGTTCGCGCAGAAGCGGCCGCAGCCACCCAGCGGTCTCGCCCGGGCCGTTGCACGTGATTACCAGACGCATTAGGTCTCCAGGCAATACCTTTGAATAATGCGTGCGATCGTGTCGGTGGTGCTCATGCCTTCAACGTGCGGCGCAAGACGAATAATGCCGCCGTGCTTATGCACGACGTCGCGCTCGGGCAGCTCATCCTCGCGGTACTGCGCGCTCTTGACGTGCACGTCCGGCCGAATCGCGTCGAGCAGCACTTCAGGCGTTCGCTCGGCGAAGCCGACGACGGCGTCGACGCTGCGCAGCGCGCCCAGAACGCGCGCGCGGTCGGCGAACGGCACGATCGGACGAGACGCGCCTTTAATGCGCGCAACGGAATCGTCGGTGTTGAGGCCGACGATCAGGGCGTCGCCCTGTTCGCGCGCCCATTGCAGATATGCCACGTGACCGGCATGCAGCACGTCGAAGACACCGTTGGTGAACACAACGCGCTTGCCTCGAGCGCGCAGCTGCTCGCGCCACTGCGCGGCAGCCTCGCGGCTCTCAAACAGCATGCTCGACCAGTGCGAGAATTTCTTCGGCCGATGCCGTCGCAGTGCCCAGTTTTTCAACGACGGCGCCGGCCGCGAAATTCGCAAGCTGCATCGCGAGCTCGATCGATGCTCCCGCTGCGAGCGCGAGCGAAAGAACGGCAACGACCGTGTCGCCCGCGCCGCTGACGTCAAAAACGGTTCGCGCGACCGAAGGAATGTGCAGCCGTTCGCCATCGCGCCCGAACAGCGACATGCCGTGTTCGCCGCGGGTGATGACGACGTAACGGCACGCGAGTTTTTCA